>JABAHP010001476.1_pt1 | contig 27430 bp, 27 predicted proteins | sample 7062081 | NCBI WGS metagenome assembly JABAHP01 (sample SAMN14534357, study PRJNA622989) | marine sediment metagenome | biome: marine biome [ENVO:00000428]; feature: marine pelagic biome [ENVO:01000023]; material: deep marine sediment [ENVO:00002113] | place: India: Gulf of Kutch | collected...
CCCGTTGACGCACTCGCAGCCTTCGTCGATGCGGGTGTCGCAGTTGTTGTCCAGGCCGTCGCAGAGCTCGGTCTCGGGCATGTCACCCGAGCAGAGGCTCCAGTACCCGGCCACGCAGGTCTGGGTACCGGTGGTACAGGTGCCGATGTCGGTTCCGCATGGCCGCGAATCGCCGTGAACACATGAGCACTCCTCGTCGATCGTGCCGTCGCAGTCGTTGTCGAAGCCGTCGCAGCTTTCGCTGACTGGCTCGACCTCGCCCACACATGTGCCCCATCTTCCGAGAACGCACGTCTGGATTCCTTCGGCACACTCACCGAGGTTCGAACCGCATGGCTGAGTTGTCCCGTCCACACAGCTGCAGCCCTCGTCGATCCGACCATTGCAGTCGTTGTCGAGGCCGTCGCAGGTCTCGGTGGCCGGCATGGTGCCCGAGCAGGAGCTCCAGGATCCTGACACGCAGGTCTGGATTCCTTCGGTGCATTCGCCCATGTCGGTGCCGCACACCTGGGTCGCGCCTTCGAGGCAGGAGCAGAACTCGGAGTTGTCGAGGAGGCCGTCGCAGTTGTTGTCGAGCCCGTCACACGCTTCCGGTGACGGTCCGACCTCGCCCACGCAGCCTCCCCACGCTCCGAGAACGCAGGTCTGAACGCCTTCCACACACTCGCCGATTGAGCTGCCGCACGCCTGGGTTGTCCCGTCCACGCACTCGCACCCTTCGTCGAACGCGCCGTCGCAGTCGTTGTCCAGGCCGTCGCAGATGTCCGTGTCCGGCATCACGCCGTCGCACAGACTCCAGAATCCGGCCACGCAGGTCTGGGTTCCGGGCGAACATTCGCCCATCTCCGTACCGCATGGCTGGGTGGCGCCGTGGAGGCAACCGCAGTCCTCATCTAGAGAACCGTCGCAGTCGTTGTCCAGGCCGTCGCAGGTCTCGCTTGAGGCCGGCGTACCGTCGCAGAGCTCCCAGAAGCCGTCGATGCACTCCTGGATGCCGGTGGTGCACTCGCCGAGGTCGGTGCCGCAGGGACGAACCGCGCCGTCACGGCAGTCGCACTCCTCGTCGATTGAGCCGTCGCAGTCGTTGTCCAGGCCGTCGCAGGATTCGGTGTCCGGCATCACGCCGTCGCACTCGCCCCAGATACCGCCTTCGCAGTACTGGAACCCGCTCACGCACTCGCCCACGTCAGTGCCGCAGGGCATGCGCTGGCCTTCACCGCACTCGCAGAACTCATCGACCGAACCGTCGCAGTCGTCGTCCGCGCCGTTGCAGTACTCGTCCGCGCCCGGGTGGACGTCAGGATCGAGATCGTCGCAGTCGATCAGCCCGGCGTAGCCGTCGCCGTCCATGTCGAGGTACGGCAGACAGTCCTCGTCGTAGGCATCCACGTGGCCGTCGTCATCGTTGTCGATGCCGTCGGCGCACTCGCTGCCGGTCTCGGTGCAGACGCCGTGGTTGTCGACCACGCCGTCGCAGTCGTCGTCACGGCCGTTGCACACCTCGGGTCCGGTGGGCACGCAGGGCCCAGGATCGGTACCGTCTGGTGTGACCGAGGTATCGGTCGTCGGGTCGGGATCGCCGGTCTTGGTGATGTCGCTGCAGTTCGCGAACGCGAACAGAGCGACGATCATACAGACTCCGATGTTCCACCGCTTCATGCTGACCTCCTTTCCTTTCCAGTTGGTATTGCTGTGTCCTCTGGTCATGTTCACCTCCGTTTCATGCTGAGAGGATTGATTCCTGTTTTGGGTTGTTTCCGTAACAAAAAAACTAAGGGTAGATATCTTTTACCCCCTAGTCAGGCCTGTTTCAAAATATGTATTCTTGAAACCTAGGAGATGTTGTAAAAAGCAAGATATTTTGCCTGATGAGCCCAGCCCTCTCCTATGTTCCTCCTTCGTCCAAATTATCATGGCTCATCAAGCCAAAATCTGCTTTAATTTTAGCCCAATTTTTGCTTATAGTAATAACGAAATTACTATAATAATGTAACAGCACAATTTAACATAATTAAGCTATTTTGTCAAGACTCTGACGTCAATACACTTTGACAAAAATCAAATACACAATTTTTCGCTAAATTTAGATAAGAAAGAACCCCTGCAAAGCAGAACGCTAAGCAGGGGCTAGTTGGCGGGAAATCAGGAAGGAATCAGGGCATGGGCAGCCAGTCGCAGCCGGTGTACGGGTCGTTGGGCCCGTGGCTGGCGCTGGAGCTCGAGATGGTCGAACCGTCGACATGCCCGGTGGGCAGCTCGATGGTCCAGGAGAGGTATGACAGGAGGGTATCCGTGGTGGTCCCTCCAGGCCAGTAGCAACCCCAGACCTCGCCGTCGTCGGTCAGGCGCATCCACACGTTGATGTCCCAGAACGCGGTGTTCTGCGGCAGGCGCAGAACGCAGTCATAGGACGTGTAGGCCGAACCGCGGCTCGTGTTCATGTAGCAGCTGTTCGGCGTCGGCGTGACCTCGTCGGTCAAACCGTGCGCGCTGTCCCAGTAACGGCAGGGCCGTCCTGGCACGCAGAGCGAACCAGTCACAGCCACGTCCTCGAAGGACATGCCGCTCGTGTATACGCGGATGCGGTAGGAGTGCAAGTCACCCGGCCCGGTGCCGCCACAGACATCGCCTTCGTCGACGAGTCCGTCGCAGTCGTTGTCGAGATCGTCGCAGATCTCCGACGCGCCGGGGTGAACGCTGGAGTTCGAATCGTCGCAGTCCGAACCGCCGCTTGCCTCGGAGCAGTAGCCATCGCCGTCCGCATCCGTGCAGCCGCACTCGGGATCGGCATCATCCACGAGACCGTCGCAGTCGTCGTCGATGCCGTTCGAGCAGTTCTCTGCCCGTCCCGGGTGGACATTGGGGTTCGAGTCGTTGCAATCCGAACCGCCGCTTGCCTCGGAGCAGTAGCCATCGCCGTCCGCGTCCGTGCAGCCACCACACTCGGGATCGTCGTCATCCACGAGACCATCGCAGTCATCGTCGATGCCGTTCGAGCAGTTCTCGTCACGACCCGGGTGAACGTTGGGGTTCGAGTCGTTGCAATCCGAACCGCCGCTTGCCTCGGAGCAGTAGCCATCGCCATCCGCGTCCGTGCAGTCGCACTCGGGCATGCCCACACAGTCCGGATCGGCGCAGTCGATCAGAGTGTCACCATCGTCGTCCTCGCCGTTGTCGCAGTCCTCGCACTCGAGGTCCACGCCATCGCAGTTCTGATCGATGAGATCACCACAGACCTCGTCCGCACCAGGATGGATACTGGGATCATCGTCGTTGCAGTCATCGCCGCCATGGCGGCTGCTGCAGTAGCCGTCGCGATCCTCATCCACGCAGTTGCAGTCCGGGTCGGCCTGATCGATCAGGCCGTCGCCGTCGTTGTCGATGCCGTCGAAGCACTCGTCGCCGGTCTCCGTGGGCTCGGAGCACTCCGAACCCTGGCAGTCGACCTCGCCCTTGTGCACGTCCATGCAGGACGTAGTGAGCACGATACAGGAAAGCAGCACCAGAACGTGAATCAGGTTCTTCGTCATGACGTTCTCCCTTCTACGCCCGTCAGGGCGATGTTGTTGGGGTTAATTCCTAGTGTATTTCCCTAAATGGGAATTCAGTTTCCGGTCCAAGATATAAAAAAACCCCTCTTTTGTTATTAATATCTCAAATCGGAAACTGAATGTTGTAATGTACCATCTACTCAGCCAACCAATCAATTGACTGGCTAAGTGGATGGGCGGGTGTGTGGTCAGTACACCCGCCTAGAATTGGTAGGATTGGGAAAGGATCACCAGGTGATTGAGTAGACGACTCCGAAGTCAGCCGAGAAGACGCCGACGAGGCCGCTGTTGAGGGCATCGTCCTGCCAGCCGAGACCGACGCCGAGGGTTCCCTCGATGCCGAAGCTGTGCAGCTTGCCGTTCTTCTGCTTGATCGGCCAGAGATGGCCGAGCGAGATGCCGAGCATGCCGGCATGCTGCTGACGGTCGGGATCCATCTCACCGGTGTTGATGACGTGACCGGGGTTATCCGGGTCGGGTACGACCATGGGCCGCTCCGCCTCGAAAATCCCCGAACTCATGCCCTCGTAACCGAGAAAGAGTCCGACGACGTCCTGTGGGCCGGGCCAGATGTACATCCGGGCGCCGTAGGCGATCCCGGCATCCGATCCGTTCATCACGCCGCCGAGCGCTCCAGCGAAGAGCGAGAAGCCGATCAGGTCCTTGTCATCCTTCTTGAGGATCAGACCCTTCCACTCCAGGATGCCGCCCACGAAGAAGGTGTTGAAACCATCCTCCACGAACGTGCCCAGAGTGTGAAGCTTGAGCGCAGGCGCATGGCTCACTGAAGGCTTGCCATTGGACTGATCACAGATCTTCTTCAGAACCTGCTCGTCACCGTCGACCTTCTTGAGGGCCTCTTCCGGGTCGTCCTTGTACTCCTTGCAGAGCGCCTGGGCTTCGTAGGGGCATGCCTTGGCATACTCCTCCGGCTCCCAGTCCATGGGATCGAGACAGCTCTTGAACTTCTCGAACATGGGGTCGACCTTCTTCTCCAGCTCCTCGAGGCGCTCCTCGATTGCCGGAATGTGGGCCAGGATGCCACAGACCTCGATGTACGACTCGGGCAAGATGTTGCCGTCGTAGTCGGTCTCGAAGCCCTCGTACTCGGGATCCTGATCCACGCAAGCCTCGATGCGCCGAAGTCTCTTCTCGAGCTCGGCCACCTTCTTCTCGAGCTTGTCTACCCTCTTGGTGAGGGCGTCGAGATCGTCCTTGAGCTGTTGCACGTCAACCGCGAGAGTCTCGACGATGGCGCGCAGGTCGTTGATGTGAGCCATGAGCTGGTTCACCACTGCCTGAAGCTGTTCTGGCGTGACGTAGTTGCCGTCCATCATGATCGGCTTCTCCGTCTGCTCGAACCCCTCGAGCTTCTCGTCGAGGTCGGCGATCTTCTTGTTCAGACAGTGGGCGACCTTATACATCTCCTTCAGGGTGAGACAGTGGCCGTCCATGGAAGCTTCCATGTCGCAGAACTCGAGATCCCAACCGTGAACACTCCACTTGCCGTTGTTGTACTTGCCAATGCACTTGGCCTTGGCACTCGGCTTCTTGGGCGTGGTAGGCAGAGGCTCGTACACCTTCTTGGGCTTGGGCTTGGGCTTGTGGCTGCCGGTGTCCGGGTCGACCGGACAGTAGTTCTCGCAGTCTTCCAGACTGGCGTAGCAAGCCTCGAGGTTCTCCTGGCACATCGCACTGTCGTTGAAGACGTCGACCATCGGCCCGGTCTTGTAGGTGACCGTGGACTTCTTGATGGTCTTGGCCTCGGCGCCGGCATGGGCGATCAGGGGGAAGCACAGGACGCATGCGGAACAGAGAATCATCAGTCGTTTCATGACCTTTTCTCCCTTCTACGCCCTCACGGGCGCGAGTGTTGGGTTAATTCCTTTTCCAAAAAATGTTGTAAAGCAGTTTGCACTGCTTGCTTTAAAGACCATTTCTGCGCACCATTAAAATGCTCAGAAACCGTCTTTCCAGCTTTCCTACCTCCATACAAAAGGCAAGCGCTGTGGTTGTTTGGTAAGGATCATTGGAATGAGGAGGAGGCATTCCAGATCCTCCACCAAACAGCCACAAAACTCGCCCACAAATCCCCTTTTTTCACCCCTTTCACACGATTGATTTAACACAGTATTTTAACACAAAATCGCAAATTTGTCAAGAGGGGCCCCTCGGCCCCCTTTTTTTGCTTTAAATATAACGAAAAAAGACCGTCTTCCTTACGGTCTTCTTAGCATTTTTACTCAATTTTGTCAATGCTCAAACGCGCCGGTTTTTTACTGTAAAATCATCAGGCATAACCAACCTGGGGCTTACCCCGCCAGACCACGTAAACAAAGCCCAAAACCAGGCCCAAAACAAAGCCGAAAAACCCGTTCAAAGGCACGTTTGGCTTAACTGGAAACCTTGACGGCAAGGGGTCATCCACTAGCTTAATCTGCACGTCACCGCCCACGTATTCCCGGGCCTCATTCGTAAGAGTTGCGGCCACGGCCTGAGCCAATTCGAGCGACTGAAGCCGATCCTGATGATACACCTCAATTGTTAAAAGACCGGTACCCCCCTCAACGTTGGTAGCAATCATGTCTTCCCACTGCCTTCTTTTCTTTTGCTCATCGTCGCTAAAATACGTCCGATCAATATTATAATCACTGTCTAACACCTTGTTAAAAAACGAGGTGGTGTACATGATTTCTGCCAGATTATTTGCCACTCTTTCTGATGATTTTACTGCAGTGTAAGGATCAAGCCCGAGCACGCTTTTTTGAATTACTAAAAAGCGCACCGTGGTGCCGAATTTTAACGGCTCAATAAAACTAAGGCCCACCGAAATCAGCATTACCAAAAGCCCAAAAAGCAAAATCTTTTTCCAGTTAAATTTTATTAAGCGTAAATAATTCGGCTTTAACATACATGTATATTATACCTCATTTAAGGCACTAAGTGTAAGATTTATTGACATGGTCTCGCCAGCCCGTAAAATCTCAAGATTCAAACGATCACCCGGATTAAAATCCAAAAGCATTCTTGAAAGCGTGCCGTGGCTGTTTAATATCTGGCCATTCACACTGATGATAACATCACCTTTTCCAATTTCTGCCTCTTCAGCTGGTGAACCCCCAAGCACGGCCATTGGTTCATCATCCGGCCCTGACCATATCAAGGCTCCCTGCCGCCGGCCCTGGGTAATTTCCTCGTCAAGGCCCTGGACGCGGCCAAGATTAATATAATTAACACCAAGGTACGGTCGGACAAAATCACCTTCTTTGAGTAAACTCTTCATCAACGGCCGCAACAACTCCAAACCTAATCCGATGGTACCTTCTTTGGACTCTTCCCAAACCATACCCACAACTTCGCCGCTGTAATTCACAATTACTCCGCCTTCTGCATCACCGGCAGTTAAAAGCAACCGACTGCTGACCACCTCTGAACTCTCAAGATAATTTGTTTCGCTCAAAGGATTATATTCTTTATTAATAAGGTTTACTGCTTCATAATTTTCACTCCAAATAACTACCATGCGATCGCCTGAGGCAATATAGTCCTCATCCGCCAACTGCACCACTGACAGATTTTCTGCATTTACTTTTACAAATTCAGCACCGGTCAGCTCATCAATTAATGACCTTTCGATTTCGTACAATTTTCTGCCAATGCCCACCCGCACATCAAAATTTCTAATACCCTGCATAACATCTCCTGAAGTAATCAGCCACCCGTCCGAAGTAAACACCACGCCATAACCCAGGATATCGTCTTCAAAATAAATGTTTTCTTCCGGTTCGGTGCCTGACTTTGCTTTGTAGAAAATTGCCATCGCCGGCACAACTTTTTCCTGGGCAAGCTCGACAGCTGACTCAAGCGAACCGGGCGAAACTACCCGGGCGGCCGGGCTTACGGTTTGCACCGAAGGCGGCGAAACAATGCTCGATAAATAATCTGAAAGATAATTAAAAGCCAGAAGCGCACCGATTGCTCCGGCAAAAATTCCCAACACCGCGGCAATAACCACTGTGCGGAAAACAATCCAAGCTTGTTTTTTTGCTTTAGCCGATCTTGAGTCCGGCTTTGACTTTGGTTTGTCTTGCTGCATAATATTTTTTATGTCCAACGCGCCGTAAAGGCAACGAACATTAACATAATAGATCCAATTATTAAATATCTTTTTAAAACTTTTTTATCCAAACGATCAATAAAGTGATATCTGAGAAGCCCCAAAGTAAAATAGTACAGAATCGCCAGCATGGCACCATTCACGGCAAACGAAGTCGGTAAAAAAGTAAGCACATAGAAAAACTCAAACGCCGCCAATGTCAAAACCGTATTATACGGCCAGCTTTCCCAAAAATTTACTTTAAGAACCCAAAACAGCTGATAGTTAAGAACCAGGATCACGAGCACGGTCACCACCAAAAGTAATGCCTTGGGTGCGTGAAGAAATATGTAAAAACCAAACAGGCTTGAGGCCAGAAAAAAAATTGACAAAATCACCATGTAGAAACTCAGGTTTTCCAGAGCATTTGCCTGATATTTTCTGTCAAAATATCGATAATAAAAAAGCTGTTCGGTGTAAACCAAAACCAGAAAAGCCGCCACCAACGGAAAAATAATCTTTAAAACCGCGCTTTCCAAAAACAGAGTAAAAAGAAACACCACCATGTAAAATATCAGTGGCGTTACCAAACTGTTTAAAAATTCCAGATTTAACTTATTGTCGGAAAGTAGCCAGATTGCAAATGCGATAATAATTGCCCCGACCGCAAAGGCCGGCCAAATAAAAACCGGCACAAAGGCCGCCAAAAGCATGCCCGCAATAATTACCAAACCTAATAAGTATGGAATAAAACGCCTGACTAAAAGCATAGTTATTCAAATGTTGTATATTCAATCGCACCGTTTAATATGAGCTTACCGTACAAAAGATCAATGCTGTCCAAATGCACAAACCCAACCGCCGGTATGTGAAGAACGCTCAGGGCGGAGCCAAGAAAAGTGTTTAAAGCAAAGCCGGCGGCAAACGACGGAATCGGCAAATTACCAATCCGGGCACTTTGAATATCAAGGTCAATATTATTATCAACGACCTGGGGAATAACTAACAAAGAAATATAAACCGGCCTTTCTTTATGAATCATGTAAACAAATATTTCCATTCCCTGCGGTTCAAGCGCGACCTGCGCCTCCTTGATCTTCGCACCGGCATGCTCAGCTGCCACAGAAACATTTTGATAAAGAAATGCCGTTAAAAGTGTTTCTTCAATTGTCACACTGGCGGCTGATACTTGCAGCTGACCCGGGTATTGAGTGCTGATAAGTTCATTAATGTCAGTCCTCATTCGCTCCAACACACCAACACTCTCATAATCCTCTTCCAGCACGACCTCGTGCAAAGGTTCGGGCTCATAAAATGCCCAGCTTGAAAAAAACGGCACTTCATAGAGACCCGACGCCGCCACAGTCCAGGCACCAGCAAAAAAAATGCCTCCGCCTACCAGAACAAACAACAAAAGACATCCCCCGAACTTAAGCATTTTCTTTCTCCGGTGTACCTTTCGGATATCAACTTCAACCTGATGCTTAATTTCTTTTTTTAAATTTTCCGTGCTTGTTGCACCGGTTTCAACTCGCGTCATAATTATTCAATCAGCCACGGATTGTCATAAATGATTTGATCCAGCCTTTCCACGCCCTCATCCAGATCTTCCTGACTTCCTTCAAATCCTTTTTGCAAAAAATTTAACGCCACCACTAAATCAAGATGCATTGACTTTGCCTCCTCCGGCACCAAAAGTTCCAAGGCATTATTTTTTACCGCCGTGGTTTCATCAAGATAAGGGCTCGCCACGCGCAATGCATTCAAATCCCCTACGGTTGCAAGATAGGACTTTACCAGCTCGGCCGAACCCGCGTAGTAACGGGCTTTAATTACTTCACGGCTCAAGCCCGGCGCCACGTCCGTATCATTCCCGACTGAATCTCTTGGCAGGGTACTGACCGCAATCACCAGCATTAACACCAAACTCACCCCGATGAGCAATATCCAAAATGAAAATTTTGACAATTCTATTTTATGCATTTTCTTCATTTGATGTTTTATGACTCTGCGACCAATGCTCAATTACGTCCTGCACAAAAACATTAACCACCGTGGCAACCGGAATCGCCAAAAGCACGCCGACCACGCCGCCCACTTTCGCACCAATCAAAAGCGCAATAATACTTACCACCGGATTCAAACCAACTGCTTTTTGCATTACCTTTGGATAAATCAGATGGTTCTCCAACTGTTGAATCAAGATAAATACTGCCAGTACCAAAACGGCCTTGAGCGGAGACTGGGCAAAGGCAATAAAGACTGCCGGAATCGCACCCAGGACCGGACCAAGATACGGTACAAACTCAGCCATGCCGGCAAAGATTGCCAGCAAAAGCGCATAGTTAACCCCTAAAATCTTTAATGCAATAAATACCAAAGTACCGACAATCAAAGCCAGAATAATTTCTCCTCTCAGCCAGTCGCCAATCTTCTTTTTCATCCTACTGGTCAGCTGAGAGATGTAGGGCTGATACTTAGCTGGTGCCAAACTGTGATAAGCCTTGCGCGCCGACTGTTCTTCCACCACCATGTAGAACGTAATTACCAGGATAAGAATTGTGGCGGCAATACCGCCGATAAACCCGGTAATGGTACCAAAGACCTTGCCCACTGCCGAAGATAAATTTTCACTGATTGACTCAATTCCTTTTTCCAGACCACTCGGCACCCCCTGATCAATCGTAAATAACTCAAAATTTCTAAACCAATTAGCAATACTCTCCCAATACACGCCAAAATTTTCCGCTAACTGACCAAACTCTTCAATAATCGGCGGGATTAATAATATTAATATCAAACTTACCAGGGCAATCAGCACCACATAAATCAAAATTACAGAAAGAGCCCGCGGAATCTTGTGCCGTTCAAACCAATCAGCAAACGGATCAATTAACGCAGCCAAAATAATTGCCACAAACAAAATTGCTAAAATATCTCGTATCAGCCATAAAAAAAATAGAGCCAATAGCACAAGCACCAGCTTAATTATGGTTGAGGTAGAGATACTGATTGTCATCATTTGATTTTTATCACCTGCCATGCGATTTTTTTATTTATTTAAGCATTTTTATATATTATAGTATATCAAGCAAAAAACCACGGGTCAAACCCAAAATTCGCACCCAAAAAATCAGCTTCTATCCCTAGACATTCCTGTATCTTTATATATAATAGAGTACATATGCCACAAATCACCAAGAACAAGAAAGGTCTGCACAATTTTAGTGTTTTGAAAGAATTTGAAGCCGGAATTGTGCTGTCAGGCCAGGAAGTAAAATCAGTAAAGCAAGGTCATATTAACCTTGACGGTTCTTATATTAGAATAAAAGCTGGTGAGGCGTGGCTGGTTAACGCGCAAATTCCTAAATACAAAATGGCTGGCCCCCTGCCTGAGTATGATCCTCAGCGAACCAGAAAGCTCTTGCTCAAGAAGCGAGAAATCAGATATTTAACCGGAAAAACGCAGGAAAAGGGGTTGACACTCATCCCGGTCTCAGTGTATACTAAACGCACCAAAATTAAGGTAGGAATTGGCTTAGCTCGAGGCAAAAAGAAACAGGATAAACGGGAAATCATTAAAAAACGCGAAGATGAGCGAAAAATCAGCCGGGCAATGAAGTCAAAAAGATAAGGGGGATGTATAAGAATCGATAGGAGTTCTTTATATTGGACGCAAATCAAGGACGGCTCACGCCTTGTAAATCCTGAGTCAAACACATACATGCCAATTTTATGGCGAAAGTGAAGAATGCTTTACGCGTTCCGTCACTTTCAATGGCAGTTGCATAAGCCAATTGCCCATCCACTCTGGCAATGCCTGCTAGCCAGAACCTGGGTGTCACATTTGCAGGACCGGCCGTTTGTGCTTCTCACACTAACGGCTTAAACCATCCGAGATAGTTTTAAGGATTTTTGTTGGATTTCATATCCTTAAAATGATAAATAAATCCAACTACGTTTGTAGAAATCCAATATCCAAGGCTTACTAGACAGGGGTGCGATTCCCCTCATCTCCACCAGTCTTCACCTTTTGAACCTAATTCCAAATGTGAAGAATGAGAATTTCAAGAAGAAGAAAACATAGAAAGCCACAAGTTGTGGAACCGATGTATCGGTGCAATGAACAGATTCGTGCACCCCAGATTAGAGTTATTGACGCGGACGGAAAAAACCTTGACGTGATGGCTACCGAAGAAGCAATCAAGCTGGCCCATCAAAAAGAGCTTGACTTGGTTGAAGTGCATCCCAAAGCCCAGCCGCCGATTGCCCGGATTATGGACTATGGCCAGTTTAAATATCAAAAAGAAAAAGAAGCTCGTAAGCTTCGGGCCAAACAGCATAAGGTTGAAGTTAAGGGCCTCCGGCTTTCGGTGCGAATCAGTGATCACGATCTCGGCATCCGCATCAAACAGGCAAAAAAATTTCTTGAATCAGGCGATAAAGTAAAAGTTGAAATCGTTCTCCGCGGCCGAGAAAGACGACATCCTGATCTGGCAAAAGAACAAATCCAAGAATTTATTAAAAAACTCAATGATGAGTTAGAAGTAAAAACCGAGCAAGCAGTTACCAAGCAAGGAAATATGGTAAGTGCACTCGTTGCCAAAGCATAAGAATATGAAACAAAAAACCAGAAAATCCTATTCCAAACGCTTCCAAGTTACAAAAAAGAAAAAGGTTCTCAAACGCTATTGCGGACAGGACCATTTTAACGCACGTGAAGGCGGCGATAAAACTCGCAAGAAAAGGAGAGATACCGGCATCCACAAAGGATGGCAAAAACTAATTAGAGAAGAAACCAATAACTAAAGCATATGCCCAGAGTAAAACGTGGAACAACTCATGTTAAAAAAAGACGCAAGGTTCTGAAGCAGGCCAAGGGATATAAGTGGGGCCGTAAGAAACTAATAAAACTTGCCAAAACCGCGACCACTAAGGCCGGCGCCCACAGTTACCGCGACCGCAAAAACAAAAAAAGAACCCGCCGCAGCCTTTGGCACATCAAGATAAATGCCGCGGTTCGTCAGCACGATCTAAGCTACAGTAAATTCATTAAACTCCTCAAAGATAAAAAAATTGAAATCGACCGCAAGATCCTGGCTGACCTCGCAGAAAAAGAACCAAAAGTCTTTGAAGCGATCGTCAAAATCGTAAAATAAAAAATCCCTGCTCTTGCAGGGATTTTTGATAATGTCAGCCACCCTTGACAAAAGGCTAAAATTATGGTAGGCTGATATGTTGGTTGGCCCCCAAAGGGCTCTTTTTAATTTAGGAAAGGCGGTGAAAAATGACCGATCCGACCCAAAGGCTCGATAGCAAAGACATCCTGAAAACATCGGAAATCCAGCCGCATGACCTCATCCGAGTGCACCTGCCGCTCAAGGTGAAACGGCCGTTTCTCGGCCTGGTGCCGACCGGCCAAAAGGCCAAAATCACCTTCTGCGCCAAGCCCCCTCCCAAGGACATGCGGGTCCTGCTTGTTAAGGCTCGCGGCTACGAGATCGCCAAGCTGTCTCACAAGCTCATTCAGCTTGATCCGAACCTGACCGAAGACTCGGTCGAGGTCGAGCAGGCCAATGCCTCAGCCGAACCGAACCTGACCATGCACATCGACTACTACAGCACCGGCTTGGACTTCTGCAAGAACAAGCTCGGGCACAATCCGACCTGCCAGCACCACATGGGTTCGGTCACCCTACGCTACAGCCTGGTCTATGCCAAGCTCCTGGCCGTAATCGCGGCCGTGGGTGCGCCGCTCAAATGGCTGCAGGAAAAGATGGTCGTGGTGCGCGAAACCGTGCGGCTCAAGGCATACACAGCCTACATCAGCGCCCTGCGAATGCTACGCCAGTTCAAGGACGTACCCGATGCGCTCAAGACGAAGATCAGCTCAACTCTTACCACCCTGCACGAAAAGACCAAGCGAGTCAGCCGGGTGCCGCAGGCCGCGCAAACCCACACCCGAATCGCGGGCGCCCAAAGCCGCAACATGTTCCGCAGCCTGAGCCGCAATCCCCTACTTGCCGGAATCGCTATCCTGGTGCTAGGAGGAGCAACCGTCCTGGTTGCCTCAGTCGGCAACTTCTCAATGCCGAGCTTTGCCTCGCCCAAACCCGAGTCGCAGGCCGAGCCTCCGGTCCAGCCCCGCCAGCTGGCCACGCGCTACGAACTTCGCTGCCAAGGCGAAATCAGGCAAGTGAACAAGGACACGCTCAGAGAGACTGACTGCACCATCACCGGACTCGACGGCGAACCTCCGGACGAACTCATCTGCGAGAACAACTACCAGGTTATCAAGACAGCAACCGGCCTTGAACTGGTCGGCTGCAAAGGAATCTGGCACAACCCGCCTCACCGATCCTAAAACCCCCTACAACATCAGGGCCGCTACGGCCCTTTTTTGTTTCTTGACAGTTTAACGTATTTATGATAAACACAAAGAAAGCTCTTTTACTTATTTTCTTGAAATTAACCCACTCTTGAGAGGAGGATTGTACATGAGCGGAAAAGACGGTGAAGATAAGAAGCCAGGGACCATAATCGGCCTTGAAGGACAACCAGCTTCTCAGCCAGGCCAGGACCAGGATGACAGCCATCCGGAACTCCAGATGGATCCTGACGGGCCTGACCCCGACGACCCCGAGCAGACAAGCGAGATGCAACCGCCGGAGAAGCCGGCTAAGGACACCCCTGTACCCGAGCCTGAAGCACCTGCCGAGGCCGACCCACCGCCCCTGCCGGCAGCAACACCGGCTCCGGTCACGCCAGTGCCTCGTCCCCAGCCTTCAGCCACGAGCGCGGCAACACGGCAGGCCAGCACTGACCAGCCGCCGCCTCCGCCGCCCGACTTCATGGATCGGGCCGGCACGTGGATCCGTGAATGGGGCTTGCTCTGCCTCGCCGCCCTTCTCTGCTGCATGCTGACACTTGCTGTCGTCATCGGTGTCTGCTATGGTGCTTACTGGCTCATCAGCAAGTACACGGGAGAGAAGACTGCACCGGTCATGGCCGAAGCAATCAAGCAGCCAACGCCAAGCGCAAGCAAGCCCATTCCCCTGCCGCCCAAGCCCAAGGCAGTCAAGCCGCCCATGCTGGTCTGCACCAACTACCAGCTCATCGAGGATTTCGATGGATCACTGACCACCGAACCATGCGACTGCCGGGGCAAGAATTGCCCCGAACGGTTCGTCTGTCAGGGCGATGACTACGAAGTCTACCTGCACAAGGAAACCATCCAGAACACCGACGACACTGAAACCACCCGTGTTGTCGCAGTTGAGGTGGACATCTCCAAGTGCCAAAAGCTCAAGAAGTGAACCCATGAGGACCAAACGGTCCTCTTTTTTATTTTTTCAATAAAAAAAATCCGCAAAGCGGACGCGAAGGGATTTGAACCCTCGATCTCCTCCGTGACAGGGAGGCGTGTTAACCGGGCTACACCACGCGTCCGCACTGCGGACTTAATTGCTTAAAGATGTGGACAGTTTATCACAATAAATGATTTTTAGCAAGGGCTAATATTAAATCAAAAAACCCCGCTTAGCGGGGTCTTCTATCTGCGCCGCCGCTTCTTTTCTTTTCTGGCCACACGCCGAATAGTTGGCAAAACCGTGTCTGGATTTAATGAGATACTATCAATCCCCTCTTCAACCAAAAAGTCAGCATACTCAGGATAATCTGACGGTGCCTGACCGCAAATCCCAACCTTGCAGCCAGCACGGTGTGCCTCTTTGATCACTTGAGCAATTAAACACTTAACTGCCTGATTTCGCTCATCATAAATATGTGAAACTAACTCCGAATCACGATCAACCCCTAATGTTAATTGAGTTAAATCATTAGATCCAATACTGAAGCCATCAAAAATTTTAGCAAACTCACGCGCCAGAATCACGTTTGAAGGAATCTCGCACATCACATAAATTTCAAGTCCATCCTTTTTTTGTTTTAAGCCACTCTGCGCCATCGCGGCAATAACTTTTTTTCCTTCTTCCACTGTCCGACAAAACGGCACCATCGCAATAATATTTTTCAATCCCCAGCGCTCACGCGCTTTTTTTATTGCCAAACATTCAAGTTTAAATGCTTTTTTATATTTTGAGTCATAGTAACGGCTTGCCCCGCGCCAACCAAGCATTGGATTATTCTCTTTTGGCTCAAAAGCCGTGCCCCCGATCAAACTCGCATATTCATTGGTTTTAAAGTCAGAAAGCCGCACAATCACCGGCTTGGGATAAAACGCTGCCGCAATCCGGGCAATACCTTCGGCCAACTTATCAACCATGTAATCCTCCTTTTTTGCCCAGCCGCGGGTCAATTTTCTGATCCGTTTTTTAACCGCTCCGCTCATCTTATCATACTCAAGCAAAGCTAAAGGGTGGATTTTAATAAAATTGGTAAAAATAAATTCTTCACGCGCCAACCCAACACCGTCATTCGGTAAAAATGAAAACTCAAACGCCAGTTCCGGCTCACCCACGTTCATCATTATTTTAGTTTTGGTTTTTGGAATATTGCGGATTGCCTGTTTTTTTATTTCAAACGGCAAAAGTCCGGCATAAACATATCCGGTCTCGCCCTCACCGCAGCTTACGGTCACTAACTGGCCCGAACGAATTGTCTTAGTTGCATTGGCCGTGCCAACCACGCACGGAATGCCGAGTTCGCGCGAAACAATTGCCGCATGAGAGGTCTTGCCGCCCTGCTCAGTCACAATTGCGCTGGCAATCCTCATTAACGGCTCCCAATCCGGATCAGTAATCCGGGTTACGAGCACCTGGCCTGCTTTAAACTTTTTCATTTCCTTTGGATCGCGGATGATCTTGGCCGCACCCTGGCCAATCTTTGTGCCAACACTGATTCCCTCGGTCAAAATCCTGCCGCGGCGCTTAAGCCGATAATCTTTTATTATGTTTCTCTCTTTTTGCGACTGCACTGTCTCTGGCCTGGATTGAACAATAAAAAGCTCGCCGGTCACCCCGTCCTTGGCCCATTCAATGTCCTGCGGCATCTTATAATGCTTTTCAATAATTAACGACCACTTGGCAAGCTTGAGAATATCCTTGTCAGCCAGAACAATCTTATCGCGCTGGCTGGCTGGCATCCTGATCTGCTTAGTGCCTTTCCTAGAATAAATGAGCTTAACGTCTTTGGTGCCGATAATTTTACTGATAATTGCTGGATAACCCTGCTCCAAGGTTGGCTTAAAAACATAATATTGATCCGGCGTTACCCTACCTTTAACCACGTATTCTCCCAAACCCCAGGAAGCATTTATTAAAATTACATCACGAAAGCCGCTCTCAGTATCAAGCGTAAACAACACCCCAGCCGCACCCCGGTCACTGCGTACCATTTTCTGTACTCCCACTGAAAGATATGTCCGGATGTGGCTGAACCCCTGATCTTCGCGATAGGCAATTGCCCGATTCGTAAAAAGCGAAGCAAAACATTTTTTACAATGCTCAACCAGATTATTTGCTCCGCGAATATTTAAATATGTCTCTTGCTGACCGGCAAATGATGCCTTGGGAAGATCCTCAGCCGTGGCCGAGCTCCTAACCGCAGTATCAACATTGGCCATACGGTACTCTTTTGAGAGTCTACCGTAAGCCTCTCTAATCGCCTCAGCCAGATCTTCCGGCATGTTCGCCTCAAGAATAAGGCGGCGGATCTCACCCCCACGCCGGGCTAAATCTCTCACATCACTGCGATTTAAATCTTTAATAATCGTACGGATCTTGTGATCAAGTTTATTCTTTTTTAAAAAATATTGATAAGCATAGGCCGTAACCGCAAAGCCGTTTGGAATTTTAATGCCGAGCGGTACCAGCTTGGCATACATCTCACCAAGCGAAGCATTTTTTCCGCCAACAAAAGAAACATCCTTTGCACGGATGTCCTTTAACCAAAGTATGAATTTCTTATTCTTCTTCATACCCCTATGAAACCTCTCGTATTTCAACTAAGTTCAGCCGGCCGGAACGGCCGACCGGCTCGCCGGCAATCACAATGATCTTATTACCTTTCTTAGTAAATTTATTTTTCTTCAAAAATCCGATTGATCGGTCAACGAGCTCCTCAATGCTGCGGCACTGCGGCAAAAGAAAGGGCCGCACTGCCCAGGAAAGATTTAACTGCCGCATCACCCGGCTATCGTCAGTCGTGACAAAAATCGGCAATTCTGGCCGGTACCGGCTCACCAAGCGTCCGGCATTACCCGACATCGAAGCGGTCAAAATTAGTTTTGCTCCTACGCCGGTGGCCAAAAGCTGGGCACTGCGTGAAATTGCCTCATCAATTGGCTGAAGTTTTTTCAAATAACCTTTAAAAATCATGTCATCATAATGCGATTCTTCGGTTTCTGAAATAATTTTTGCCATGGTTTCCACGGTTTTCCTCGGATAAGCACCGGTCGCGGTTTCGGCCGAAAGCATAACTGCGTCAGTGTGGTCGATTACCGCGTTTGCCACGTCCGAAACCTCAGCGCGCGTTGGTCGCGGCTTTTTTGTCATTGACTCAAGCATCTGCGTTGCCACAATAACCGGCTTGGCAGCATTAAGACACTTTTCAATTATACGTTTTTGCACTAAAGGCACTTCTTCGGCCGGTGTTTCAATGCCCAGATCACCGCGCGCCACCATTATTCCATCGGTTGCTTCAATTATCTCATCAATATCCTTAATTGCTTCGTGCTTTTCAATCTTGGCAATAATTTTTATTGGATCGTCCGTCTTTTTGTTTGCCTTTTTTTCAAGATCCTTAATCATGTAGCGAAGATCATATATATCTTTAGCGCTTTTAACAAAAGAAAGCGCTACATAGTCTACGCCCATGGAAACCGCGAGCTTTACATCCTCTTTGTCCTTTGCCGTAATTGCCGGCACACTCAAAGTCGCGGTCGGAAGATTAATACCCTTGTGTGATGTAAGCGGCCCGCCAACTTTAACCTCAGTATTTATCTTTGTGCCTGACACTGAAAGAACTTTAAGCTCTAAAAGACCGTCATCAAGCAGAATGATATCACCCTTGCTCACATCTTTATGAAGATCTTTGTACGTAACCGGAATAACGTCACCTTTGTATTTTGTCGCACTGGTTGACAATGTTATTTTTTCTCCAATTTTAAGTTTCACACCACCTTCAGGCATTTCACCAACCCTCACCTTTGGCCCCTGCAAGTCGCCGATGATAGCGGCCGGTTCACCAACTTTTTTAGCTGCCGCATGGATTCTTTTGAATAACTTGCGGTGATAGGCATGCGTGCCGTGTGAAAAATTCTGGCGGCACACGTTCATGCCGGCTTTAAACATTGACTCAAGTACTTCCTGCTTATCCGAAGCAGGGCCAATCGTACAAACGATCTTGGTTCGCTTATCTAATTTCATGGGTTCTATTTAATCTTCAAGCGTGCTTTCAGCGTATTCCTCAAGTGTTACAATCACTGTCTTTTCTTCGCCCTTAGAAAGCACTTTTAATTTAATATTGTCTCCAGGATTATATTGAGCAATCAAAACAGCCAAAGGATGCTCTTCATCAACCCGTTCACCTTCTATTTCTAATATTATATCATTTTCTAGGAGTCCTGCCTTGTCAGCCGGGCTGGCCGGAATAACGGCAATATCTCCGGGATTTCGACCGCGCACAATCAAGGCACCATAATTTACTGAAAGATTATTTTCTTTGGCAATTGCGTCATTAATAATCATGTACCGCACGCCCAGCCAGGGACGGACAATCCGGCCGTGCTCTTTGATGCTTTCAACAATTCTTTTGGCCGAATTAATCGGAATGGCAAAACCAACTGATTGACCTCGCTGACTCACCGCCGTATTGACACCAACTACCTGTCCGGCCAGATTCAAAAGCGGACCGCCGGAATTACCTGGATTAATTGCCGCATCCGTCTGAATCGCTTCTTCAATTACTTCACTGCCACCTGAACGATCGCCCGCCACAATCCGACGGTTAATGCCCGAAATCACGCCCTTGGTCACGGTATTGCGGTATTCACTCAGGGCATTGCCAATCGCAATTACGGTCTGGCCGATTTGAATATTGTCCGAATCCCCAAGCTCAAGAATAGGCAGATCGCTTGCCTCAATTTTTACTACTGCCAGATCTAAAAACGGATCCTGACCCACCACCTCAGCCTCATACTGGGTACCGTCGTTTAATACCACGGTATATTCAGCGTCCTCGTCTGCTACCACATGTTTGTTAGTAAGAATCAAACCATCGTCACTGATAATAAACCCAGTGCCCCCACCCACCTCCTGTTTAACTGTTGGCGCATCTTCGTCTTCTTCAGGTTGAAAAAACGGCCAGTCAAAACCAAAAAAATCAAACGGAAAACTAGGCGCGCTTGAATAATACGTGCTTAGCTCCTTAGTAATCACAATGCTTACTACGGCGGGGCTTGCCTCTTGAACCACATCCACAGTAGCAGATTCCTCAACCACTTGTATACGCGAGGGTACGCCATTTTGAGAAATGCCTGGCAAACTCAAATTAAAAGTCTGCTCAAACCACGGTAATAAATAGTCTGTTGAAAGCACACCCGTGATCGCACCGGCAAGACTGCCAAAAATAATACCCACAACCAGAGCAATTGTCGCAGTTGTGAGGATTATCTTTGTTTTTGGACTTTTATTTAACTGCTTATCCTCCATACTAGAATTTATATATTAACTTATTAAAATCTTCCACTCTCCCCTTACATACTTTTACACCTTCTGATGCAAGAAGTTTCATCTTTCTGGTCTTGCCGCACCGATAACCCCCGATGCTGCCGTCACTCCTTACCACCCGGTGGCAGGGAATTTTAACAAGTTTTGGATTGTTGTGAAGTGCCTGCCCCACTGCGCGGACACCGCCTGGAACATTGACTTTGTTTGCGATTATTTTATACGTTGTCACCCGGCCCTTGGGAATCTCGTAACAACGTTCAAGAACCCTCTCCTGGAAAGTCTTATTCCCCATTTTTTATGTCTTGAATAATTTCAAAAGGAGAAGTTCCTATAAGCTCGTCATAAACTTCTAATATTTTTTGCAAAAACGGCGGCACATAAATCAGGGCAAGCGCGAGGGGAATAAAAATCAAAAGCGCCTTAACCACATTAACAATCCTGATAAATTTTATATAACGCCGAGTAACATTAACTGCCTCTAGAATCTGTTTGTTTTGCTCCAAGTTCTCTGCCAAAAGCTTTTCAATATTTTTATTAGAGTTTGGCGTGGGCTTTTTTTGCGTTTTTGGCTTTTCCTCCATATTATTTCGGGCGTTTTTTCTTTAAAAGCTTATTAAGTTCTTTTTGAAAAGTTAGCACGTCTTCAAACTGACGGTAAACCGAAGCAAAACGAATATAAGCCACTTTATCAAAACCCTTTAAACGATTAATTACTACTTCGCCGATTTCCTGGCTTGTGAGCTCGCCACGTTTCTTTTTTTGAATATCTCGCTCAATATTGTGTACTAACTTTTTAAACGCCGCATCAGTAAACGAACGCTTTTCAAGCGCCTTCATTAAACCACGGACTACCTTGTCACGCGAATACCCCTCACGCCGGCCGTCGCCTTTTACCACAGTTAAATCCAAGAGCTCGACTTCTTCAATCGTTGAAAAGCGATAATTACACTTTTCGCATTCACGGCGTCGGCGTATATTAAGCCCGTCCGAGGAAATACGTGAATCCACGACTTTAGTGTCCTTTGATTTACATACTGGGCAGTTCATATATGGATTGGATCCTTCGCTCCGCTCAGGATAAAAGCATTAATTAATGCTTTTATTTTAGCAAATTTTGGCCAAAAATAAAAGACCCCCATCTACGGAGGTCCTTAAATTCTCTATCTATTTTACATCATTTTCTTCCTAATAAAGGCTGGGATTTCCAAATCTTCCTGCTCATCAACCGCTGGTGCTGATTCAGCCGGCTGGACCGGCTCAGCACTGGCTGCCTTTTTGGAAAAAGGAAACTTTTTCTCTTTTACCGGCTCTTCAGCTGGTTTTGGCTCAGCCTTTTTAATCTCTTCGATTTCTTTTTCTTTAATAAACTTACTTGGCTCATAAACCGCTTTTGACTGCGGCTGTGGCGATGAAAGCGGTTTCAAACGCTTGTCAAAACCCGTGGCAATCACTGTAACCTTAACATCGTCTTTTAATGTCTCGTCCATAACCGCACCAAAAATGATTCTGGCATCGGCTTCAGCCGAAGCCGTGATGGTTTCAGCGGCTTCTGAAACCTCATGCATACTGAGTGACGGCCCGCCGCTCACAGTAAAAAGTACGCCCTTAGCGCCGTCAATTGAAAGGTCAAGAAGCGGACTGGCAATCGCCATTTTAGCTGCCTCAATTGCCCGATTGTCACCCGAAGCCTTACCAATGCCCATCAGTGCTGATCCAGCACCATCCATAATTGACTTTACGTCGGCATAATCAAGATTTATAAGCCCAGGCACAGTAATTACCTCGGTAATACCTTGCACACCCTGGCGGAGCACGTCATCAACAATACTAAAAGCATCAAGCAAACTGGTCTTTTTATCAACTATCTGAAGCACCCTGTCATTTGGAATCGTGATGATGGTATCAACATGATCCTCTACCTTATCCAGCCCGTCATCGGCAATCCTCATGCGCTGAGCGCCTTCAAAACCAAACGGTTTTGTTACCACCGCAATGGTCAAAGCACCAAGTTCTTTGGCAATCTCCGCCACTTTGGGCAGAGCACCAGTCCCGGTACCGCCACCCATGCCGGCTGTAATAAAAACCATGTCCGCACCCTTTAAGGTTTCACGAATCTCGTTTTGACTCTCTTCCGCACTCCTGAAACCAAGCTCCGGATTCATGCCCGCGCCCAATCCGCGTGTCGTTGCCTTACCAATGTGAAGCTTGGTTGGCGCCTGTGAGTAGTGCAACGCCTGGACATCAGTATTTACTGAGATAAAATCGACGCCCCTGATTCTTGATTGAATCATGCGATTTATTGCTGAACCTCCACCCCCTCCAACACCAACAACCTTAATTTTTGCAAAGGCTTCAACATCAGGTTTAATTTCTGGCATAAATTTGTTGAACAAATTATTTATTCAAAATAAAATTTAAATTACTTCGTTACTAATACTTTATTATAATTAATATCCACTGTCAAGAAAATTATTTACATTCAAAAAGCCTCGTAATGCCGAGGCTTTGTAAAAAATATTTTTAAAAAATTATTAGGGGATAAGAGACTTAATCCACTTTTTTATCTGTCCTGACGCCTTATCAACGCCCTTAATTTTACCCAAAATCTTACCAAGGGGCTGTGACTTCTGACCAACGATCTCACCACCCCAAAGTACCAAACCTACCGCAGTTGAAAAACCAAGATCCTGCGTTTTATCAGTCACGCTAGTTACCCCCATTGAATAACCAAGTGATGCAGGCAGCCTGAGCTTGCTTTTTGCTACCTCAACAATGCCTTTAAGCTTGGCGCTACCGCCGGTTAGGACCACACCAGCCGGCAACATGCCGCTTCTATCAATCTTTTTTAGCTCGGTATCGATCTTTTCCATAATTTCTTCAACCCGCGCCTCAATAATCTCAGCCACATATTTAAGAGATACCATTTCCTCGTCCTGGGCGCCAAAATCCGCCAGATTAATTTCGTCCTTTTTACTAAATCCCTTAGTAATGGCGGTCCCCTGCTCAATCTTTATGCGTTCGGCCACGTCAATCGAGGTGCGAAGGCCAATCGCAATGTCAGAGGTGATATGATCACCGCCAATTGGAATCACTGCGGTGTGCAGTACGTCTCCCTCTTCAAAAACAATCACACTTGCGGTGGTGGCACCAATATTCACAAGCACCACACCCAGCTCTTTTTGCCGCGGCGTAAGCACGGCCTCAGCGCATGAAAGCACTGAAAGCACCAAATCCTCAATATCAAGGCCGGTGCGGTAAACACATTTGGTGATATTTTTTATTTGTGAACTCAAACCCTGAATAATCTCTGCATCTACCTCAAGACGGATACCGGTCATGCCGACTGGATCTTTTATACCGCCCTGGCCGTCAATCGTAAAGCTCTTTGGCAAGACATGGAGAATCTCATAGTTTGACGGAGTAGCCACGGTCCGGGCCGCCTCAATTGAACGCTCAACATCTTCTTCTTTTATTTCACCGTCGCTTCTTGAAACACCAACTACGCCCTTGCTCTCCTGCGCCAGGATGTGACTGCCGGAAATTCCTACCCAGGCACTGTTAACCGGAACACCGGTCACGCGCTCAGCCTGCTCCAGAGCTGAAGAAACCGAAGAAACCGCATCTTCAATAGAAGTAATGGCGCCTTTTGAAATTCCCTCTGATGGTACATCCACTGCACCAATAATATGAATCTCCCGTTTTTCTTCTGAAGGAATTACTTGGCCAACCACAATTCGGATATGCGATGAACCAATATCGAGTCCGGTAATTATTTGGTCAGACATAAATTTGCAAATTCAGACTATATTATAGAATAATTTAACGTATTTGGAAATTATTTTATCCAAATATTAAGAACGTGAGGATAAAAAATCATTATACCGATCACCACTGCCCCGATTGAGGCCACCAGCACGGCCGCCGCCATCATGTCCTTAATATCTTTTACATATGGATTAAGCCTGGGCTTATAAACGTCAACAATCCGCTCAAATATGCTATTTATGATCTCAAGCACCAAAACTGCTACAATCACCGCCACCAAGAGCAGCCGCTCAATCGCACCCAAAGGAAAAACAATCATAAATATTATTATCACGATAGCTGCCAAAGCCTGGATGCGGAAACTCTGCTCTTCACGAAAAGTTAGCCAGAGCCCTTTACCTGCGAATTTAAAACTTTGTCCTAATCTTTTAATACCCATGTTATTTCATTTTTTTCAATATATTTGCCTGCAAGCCAAGCATTTTTTTACGGTCAGCCGCTCTTCCGTGCCGATAGCCCAGAAGATGAAGGAGCCCGTGCACATAAAGCCGCTGCATTTCCCGAGAAAATGAATGACCTTCCTGCTTTGCCTGTTTCTTTGCCACGGCCGGGCAAATAAATATATCTCCAGCTTCAATCCTCTCCCCTTTCGGCAGGATAAACCTATCTTTATTAATATTTGAAAATGAAAGTACATCAGTTGACTTGTTCTTCCCCCGATAACGACGGTTGAGCTTTGCCATTGCCGTCGGTCCAACCAACACCACTGAAATATTGTACGACTTTTTAATCCTGAGAACCTGATTTGCCGCTCGCTCAGCCCGGGTAAGCCAGGCTCTGCCTAAACGAGTTTTTACTTTTGAATTTAACTCGCTCTTGATCATTCTAAAAATTTAAAACTGTTTAACATCATCTCATACGTCCGGCGGAATTCAATTACAGTCTTGGCGCCCAAATTTAATGACACAATAAATATTTTACTGTCGCGTTTAAAATAAGCAGTCAATCGATCTGGGCTTTGTAAACCCTCAATACCCGATTTGGTGGTAAATGCTTTCAAATCCTCGTCATCAACACCCGGTGCCTGACTACGGTACCAATCCTCAAGTGATAAATCGCTAGGATTTTCTTCTATTAAAACCTGCACCAGTTCACCCGAGGACGCCGTAAACATAACCAACCCCTTGCTTATCTCAGAACGCCAAGCCGCAGGATAATAGATTATATATCCGTGCTCACTATTAATGTGGTCTTTTACAAGACCTGATTCAAGCAGAGTCACCGGCGCGGTCCCACCTGGATTATAAAGATGATAAACCTCATTGCCGTCTAAAAAGCCGTCAGAATCAGTGTCCGGCTTTCGCTCATCAGTATTAAATAAGCCCTCTTCAACATCAGTCAGCCCGTCAGAGTCTGCATCAACTCCGCCGGTATAATCCACGACTGGCGGCTCTCCTGGTTCAATTGGCACGCTAACCTCACTTGTGGCAGGGATGCTCACTTCTGGCGTCGCTGGGATACTTACCTCAGTTGTGGCAAACTCTGGTTCCTCTTCCTCTTCCGGCTCTTCTTTAACTGCTGGCGGCGGCGTTGGTTCCTCAACTACTAACTGCTCCTCTTCCGGCGCCTCGGCCCGCTCAGTCGGCAGCTGAAAACCCTGGAGCACCAAAAATATTGAAACACCAAGTGCGGCTAATATTACAAAAATAATTATCACAACTAGCCAGGGGAACTTCTTCTCACCCGGCATCCGGGGTGCTTTGGGTGGTTTTTTTGCTTTGACTGGTTTGGCCGGCTTAGTTGGTTCAACCGGACCTCTCAGCCCTGGCGTCGGTACCTCTTTTGGAATCTTTGCCTCAAGGGTTACGCCGCGAAAACGCTCCGGCATTACATGAATTTCATCAACCTTTTTTGCTTCACCAGCTCCTTTTGGTTTTTCAAATTTAATCTCTGGTTCTTGTTCTACCATAAGTAATCATTTATCCAGGAAAGCCTGGTAACCTCCCCTCCCCGTTAGGATTATATCCATTATCAATCTCTTCTTTATCAGTAAACCCGTCAGCATCACTATCGGCGCTAAGCGGGTTTGTCTGCCAGGCATTGATTTCTTCATTATCAGTCAAACCATCGCCGTCGCTGTCAGCTGCATTCGGATCAGTGCCAAGAGCTTCTTCTTGATTATCAGTCAGACCGTCATTATCACTGTCCAACGGAACCGTCGGTTCTGGTTCTTCTTCAGGTTCAGTAACCTCTGGCTCCTCTTCCTCTTCTACCGCCGGCTCTTCTTCAATAATCGGCTCTTCTTCGGGTTCAACTACCTCTTCATCAGTTAGGATTGGCACCTCAGGCAATGGGCTAGATGCCGGTATAATCCAAAAATACCAGGTGGCGGCGCCAGCAATTCCTAAAATTATAATCACAATAAAGAAAAATAAAATTATCTTGCCCAAACCTCCCCCGCTCTTTGGTGCAACCGGCGGCATGGCCTGGGGCGCGCCTGGTTCAACCGCTTGCAAAACTGGCCTTGCTCCAACCGGCGTGCCAGTGGTCGGCCCAGCCGGCGCTGCCGGCTCTTCAACGTCTTTAAAAATATCTTCTGGCTCTCTTTTTGTGTCTTCAAAAATCATATAAAAACTTTAAAAAATTTTATTCAATATTTTGATCTTCCTCACAAGACTGCTTTAATGCCGGATCAGTTAAATACTTGCAATACTGAACGCCCAAACTCAATCCCAAATTAACATAGCAGCTGTCTCTGAGCTGGGTATCAAACACTCCTCGGCATAAACTTATGTCACGGCCCTGATAGGCAATTAAAAGATTTACTTTATCGGCGCAATTACGTACCTCGTCACTGGTGGCAAGCTGGGAGCAGATTTCCGGATCCATGGCTGCCCGGGCATCCCCAAAGACTTTATTAAAACTCTCACTCGTTATCACCGGTACGCTTGGCTGAGTTGGCTGAGTAATTGGCCGGGTAATCGGCTGTTCCACTACCTCCATTCCGCCACGCTTGGTCATATAAAAATAAATACTAAAACTCAAAAAACCCAAGGCGAGCACCAATATAACTACTAATATTATAATTGTGGTCTTATTCGTCATAAGCACCAAGGCGTTGTTGCTCCTTCGGCTGGCGGCGCCAAGCATGAACAATCAGTAATACCGTCAGCATTAACATCACAGAAAATTGAATTCATTATATCATCCAAGGCCATATAAATCGGATAGGTATTATACGGAGGATTTACTTTTGATCCATAGAATATATGCTTTGCGCCCATTCCCCAATCATCAGCCCAAAGCACACTGCGCATGGCCTCACTAAA
>JABAHP010004389.1_pt1 | contig 27285 bp, 39 predicted proteins | sample 7062081 | NCBI WGS metagenome assembly JABAHP01 (sample SAMN14534357, study PRJNA622989) | marine sediment metagenome | biome: marine biome [ENVO:00000428]; feature: marine pelagic biome [ENVO:01000023]; material: deep marine sediment [ENVO:00002113] | place: India: Gulf of Kutch | collected...
CATCCTGGACGCCTTCACGCGCTGGCGTCAGTGTCCCCAGTGCCGCGGCCATGGTACCGTGGCCTGCGCGCCCCTTCATGAGGCCGACGACCTCCGGGACCTCGCCGAAGAGGTAGCGCGCCTCCGGGAGCGGGTGCTGGACCTCGAGACCCGGCTCCATGAGGGAGGCATCCCATGAGCGCCTGGACCGATTGGCCGCTTCCGAACGGCTGGACCGTCTCAGCCGCCACCGGCTACGAGAATGACGATTTCGTCCGGGGCCGCCGTACCATCATCGTCCGAACCGATGACCAGAAAGTAGGCATCCGCCGTGAGACCAGATGGCGCCTGCATCGGGACGGTCGGCTGCAGTTGATCGGTCAGGTGTTCCGCCGCCGCGACGGAAAGTGGGCAGAACCGTGGTACAGTTTTGAGAAACGAATGGACAAATGGAGTATCCCATGACCGAAGCCGACTACACCATCGCGGTCAACACCACCCTCCTCCGGGTCGCGGCGGATGCCCTCCGAGGCGTCATCTGGGCGGCCGAGGGGGTGGAGTATCCAGAGGAGTACGAGCGCGACACCCGGGAGGCTCACCGGCTCGTAGCGACCACCTACTTCAGCGCCATGGACCTGATGGCGCGCCGCGACGATGACTAGACCAATCCGGACAATTACAGTCATGTTGCATCACCCCCCCGGCAGTGATATCGTGGTTCTATGGCGGACAAGATGACACCCCGGGCTCGCGCGGCGTTCCGGATTTACCGCGACCTCGGCCCGGGCCGTACCCTCCGGCAGGTCACGGAGCTGCTGGGCAAGCGCTCCCCCAGCACCGTCCGGGGCTGGTCGGCTCGCTACGACTGGGCCGACCTGGTGGCGGAACACGACCACGCCCAACTCCGGGAAGCATTCGGTCAGCGCGAGATAGTCAAGGAGCGGGCTCTCCAGACTCTGATCGACCGGATGCACGAGGCGGCCGAGACCCTCTATGCCATCATGACGGACGACAAGAGCGTCCCGATCCTGGACCGCCACGGCGAGATTGCGCTTGACGAGAATGGCGAGCCCCTCCAGCGCCCGACCGTCAAGGCCTCCACCCGCCTCGAGGCCGCCAAGACCCTCCTGGGGCTGGCGGGCCTAGTACCGGTCAAGCGCACCGAACACGTGGACAAGACGGCCGAACAGCTCGACCAGGCCGCGGCAGTCCTCCGGACCTGCAGCCCGGAGCAGCTCGAGGCCTTCATGGAGATCCTGGGGAGTGGCGATGATGACAACGACTAGCCTCCTCCTCGCCCTCCTGCTGGCCGCCCCGTCCCCGGCAGACCGCCTGGCCCGCTACATCGCCAAGCGGAATCCGCGCGCCGCCTCCACCGCCAAGGCCACCGCGGCCGCCATCATCCAGGAGGCCAAGCGCCGCAAGCTGGACCCCGCCCTCCTGGCCGCCATCGCGTACCGGGAGAGCGCCTTCAGCCCCTCGACCCGGAGCCGCCGCTACGAGTTCGGCCTCTGGCAGCTCTGGCCCCGCATGAAGATCCTGGGCAAAGCCTGGAATGAACTCGGGGCCCAGAAGGCCGTACCGGGCTACCCGGATCGACAATGGCGCCACCTATCCCGCAAGCATCGCCGCCGGGCCTGCCGGGATGTCGCGATCTCGACCTATCTGGCGGCCTGGCTGCTCCGCTGGATCATCACCCATGCCCGCTGCCGGCGCCGAGGCAAGCCCTGGCAGGTGTACGCGCACTACCACTCGGGCGCGACACGCAAGCACAAGGCCTGGTATGCGCGGCGGCTCCGGCTGGAGGCGGCCCGGATCCGGCGGGCCATGAAGCCTTGACGGTAGCGGCCCTATACGTCCAGCCCGGAGGCGTCTACTACGACCTCCCCGACGTGGAGCCCTGGGGGCTGCCGGAGCGGGACGCCCGGGAATACGGGGGGCCGTGGCCAGTGGTGGCGCACCCGCCGTGTGAGAGGTGGGGACGCTACTGGGGCGGTGGGCCCATGCTGGCCAAGACCCCGAAGGCCAAGAGACTTGGGGACGATGGGGGTTGTTTCGCTGCTGCCCTTTGGGCCGTCCGGACATTCGGTGGCGTCCTGGAGCATCCCGAAGCATCGCATGCCTGGCGATGGTTCGGTCTGTATTTGCCCCCCAGATCTGGGTTGTGGGTTCCAGCGGATTCGTATGGGTTCACGTGCTGTGTTGAGCAGGGCCACTACGGGCATCGTGCCAGGAAGGCTACTTGGCTATACGTAGTCGGTCTTACAAGCTTGCCAGCACTGATATGGGGGAAAGCCTCTGGATGTATGACCATGGAGGATGGCTTTCATTCGTCCGAAGAAAGGGCTAATGCCCGAGCTGCCGGCATCAAGGCACGCAAGCGTATGCCTAGTGATGAACACTCCGCCACCCCCATCCCGTTCCGGGACCTCCTGCTCCAGATCGCCCGGAGTTGTCGTGACCCAGCTTGAGAAAGCCATCGCGCTCGGCCAAGTCAACAACGCCACCCTCCGGGCCCTCGTACGGGCAGAACTCCTGAAGCACCGCTTCGCCCCCTTCATGCGCTGGGCGTGGCCGATCCAGCATCGCGATCCCCTTGACTGGAACTGGCACCTCGACGCCAAGGCCGAACACTACGAGGCCTGCAAGCGTGGCGAGATCCGGCGCCTGATAGTCAACGAACCACCCCGCTGCCTCAAGTCCTGGACCACCAGCGTGGCCCTCCCGGCCTGGTGGTGGCTCTCGGAACCCTCCACGCAGTTCCTGGCCGTCTCGGCCGACCGTGACGTGGTGTACCGGGACGCCGACGCCCTCCGGGACCTGTGCGCCTCCGAGGAATACCAGACCACGTTCCGACCCGACTGGAGCTTCCGGGGCGGCCAGGGCCGGCAGCAGGACGCCAAAGGCTACTACCGCAACACCGCCGGGGGGCATCGCATCAGCAAGGCGATGGGCCAGAAGGCCCAGGGTATCAACGCCGATGTCATCATCTTCGACGATCCCCTTGATGCCAGTGACGCATTCAACGACAAGGCCGCCCTGATCGGCCACACGGTACACGCGAAACAGAAGCTCCTGACCCGTCTCAACAACAAGAAGACCGGCGTCATAATCGTCATCATGCAGCGCCTCCATGAGCTGGACCTATCGGGCGTATTCCTCGAGGATGGCGGCTGGGAGCACCTCTATCTGCCGGCTGAGTTCGATGGTCGCCGGGTCGTGACCTCGATCGGGTGGGAGGACCCCCGGACCGAGAAGGGTGAGCTCCTGCATCCAGAGCGCCTGTCCCGGCAGGACCTCGAGCAAGCCAAGATCGACCTAACGACCCGCGGTTATGCCGGCCAGTATCAGCAGCAGCCCGCCCCGGCCGGCGGCTCGATGGTGATGCGGGACTGGATCCGCTACTGGACCCCCGGCGAGCTCCCGCAGCTGGATTACACGATCGGGAGCTGGGACCCGCCCCGCACCGATTCCAAGACCCCCGACAGCGATCATGTGGTCGGACAGGTCTGGGGCGCCCACGGCCGGGACGTGTATCTGCTGGACCAGGCGCGCGCCAAGATGACGATCCCGGAGTTCAAGGCCGCCATTCTGGAACAGCACCGACTCTGGCCCAGTATGATCCGGATCCTGATCGAAGAAAAGGGCGCCGGCAAGCACGTGATGGCGATGCTGGACCGGGAGATCTACAGCCTCGAGGGCTTCAATCCACAGGGCCAGTCCAAGGAGGAGCGACTCGCCGCCACGCTGCCGCTCTGGGAACAAGGCCGGGTGTATTTGCCACACCCGCACCTCTGTACCGATGAGAGCCACGATTACTCATGGGTCAAGCGGCTGTATCTGCCGGAGGTCCTGACGTTCCCGGGATCCCGCTCCGACGACCAGGTTGACGCGACCTCGCAAGCCCTGATATGGATTATGGCGCGAGGATCCGGTATAGTGGACCTGAAGGTGATCGGGTGACGCGAGCAGAGCGCAGACATCGAGAGCAACGAGCACAGGCACGCATGGAGCGCATCTGGCACGACTTTTGGGGTATCGAGAAGCCCCGGCCAAACGCCTTCCGGTCCTCCATGCGGCCATGCTCGTGCATCTTCTGTAAGCGGCTGCGATACGACCGGGCGAAAGGATCCTGAACATGGGATGGTTCAAAGACTGGCGAGAGCGACGAAGAGCAGCGCGGGAAGCGACCGAGGGCGCCAAATCCTACTATGTCCATGTGCTGGTCAGCGATGAAGGTTTCATGGTGGCGCAGAACTTCACGGGCGGCAGCCTCTACACGGTCCTGACGCAAGCCATCTGGACCTACATCTGCGCCTCCAGGATCTCCCAGGACGTGGCGGGCTTCCCGGCCATCGTCCAGACCCGCGAGCCCGGCACGAACCGCTGGCGGGTCGACCCTGCCCACCCCCTGAATGACCTGCTGGAACGCCCCTACGGGACCGCCCCCGTGGCGCCCCGCTGGAACTGGCAGCAGATGATCGCGGCCGGGGCCCTCCGGCAAGAACTGGGCGGGAATCAGTTCTACCGGATCGCGAGCGCCGGCTCCCGCCTCCTGGCCCTGCAACTCTACTTGAACGAGCTCAAGGCCAACGAGGACACCACCACCGGTCTCTTCACGACCTATACCCCACACGGCTTCACAGAAGAGATCCCGGCCGACGAGATCGTCAACGTCATGAGCGCCAACCCGGATTCCTTCTGGGAAGGTGTCTCGGCCACGATCGCGAACGAGCAGGCCACCCGGGTCGACTACGCGGCGAGCCGCCGGAGCCGCTACGACATGGAAACCCGTGTCCAGCCCGGGGTGGTGTTCAAGGTCGAGGGTCTCTTCAGCCTGCAGGAGGATCGCCGGGATGCGGTCGAGACCTATCTGGCGGCCCAGTACGAGGGAGCCAGCAAGGCCGGCAAGTCTCTCGTGGTGGGTGACAAGACCGAGATCCAGGGCGCCCCGATCCACCAGGTCGATGACCTCCCGACCCACGCCGCCAATGCCCGGGACGCCATCATCTCGAGCTACCACGTCAGTCCGCCCGTCGTGGGGGTTCTGCGAGATGTCAAGTATCAGACCTGGGAGCAGGCCCTCAGGGCGCAGTTCTTTTTGTGTGTCAGCCCCCGGCTCCGGAACCTCTACGGCGCCATCAACAGCCAGGCCATCCGGCCCCTCTACGGCCCGAACGTCCGGCTCTGGTATGACCTCGTACAATCGCCCCTCGGACTCGCGGCCCTGCGGGAGCGGGGCGAGACGGCCAAGATCTACATGGATCTGGGCTACCCGGCCAACGCCCTGAATGAGCGATTCCAGCTCGAGATGCCGGACTTCGATGAGCTCGACCGGCCCAACATGGGGGCCGTGGTGGCGGGCCGGGCGCCGGATCTGGAGGGATCCGATCAGGAGCCCGAGACCGACGAGGAGCCGGCCGCCGCCGCCACGGACGCTTGACGGTTCGCTACATTCTCTGACAATCCTTGACAATTGGGGAAAACCGTGAAACCGTATCCTCATGAAGGTCAGAGGATACGCGGCCGTCTTCGGCAACCTGGACGCGCACGACGAGATCATTGACGAGGGGGCTTTCAGCGATTGGATCGCCGAGAATCCCAGCAAGTCCGTCCCGGTCTTCTGGCAACACGATCACGTAGGGGGTCTCTTCAGCGGCAGCCACGAGCGCCCGATCGGAGTCACGACACTACTGCGCCAGAACGCCAAGGGTCTGTACTTCGAGGCCGAACTGGCCGATACCGAGAAGGCCCGCGAGATCGGAACCCTCCTGCAGGCCGGCGCCATCAAGGGCGCCAGCTTCGCGTTTGGGGTCCGGGATCAGTACGAGCAAGACGAAGTCTGGCACCTCAAGAGCCTCAATCTCAAGGAAATTAGCGCCGTCAACTGGGGGGCCAACCCCGAGGCGTATATCGAGATCATCCCACAGGAGCAATCAGATGAAGGCTGAGAACATCGACGAAATTCGCGACAAGGGCACCCGCCCCGACCCCCTGGTCGAGCAGGCCGCCATCCGGCAAGAGCTGGAGGGCGTCAAGTCCAAGCTGACCGAGGTTGGATCCGCGCTGGCCAACACCCCCAACTCCGACGAGATCGAGACCCTCACAACCCAAGTCGAAGCCATCAAGTCCAGCCTCGAGAACGTCGGGGGCGACTATCGGGGCCTGATCGATGCCCTGACGGAGCGGGTCGACGAACTCCAGACCGGCGCCGCCCTGCTGGGTGGCAAAGCCGCCGACCAGCCCGAGGGCATCAAGGCCATCACGCAGCAGATCGCCGACAGCGAGGCCTACAAGGGTCTGTTCGATGCCAATGGCCAGAAGGCCATCGGGAACCCGATCAACGCCTGGTTCGGCAAGACCAGGGTCCCGAGCTACACCGCGGGCGGATACAAGGCCGCCAGCCCCGTCACGATCTCCGACATGGCGGGCGGGAACCAGACGGCCTACCGCCCCGGGATCTTCACGGATCAGTACTGGGCCATGAATCTCGCCACCCGGATCCCCAGCATCGTGGTCCGGAACGCCACCACCTACACGATCCCGCGCGAGACCGACGCGAGCCGCTATGGGGCCTGGACCTCCACCCTGGCGGCCGATCTGGATGGCGACCCGACCCCGAAGTCCACCGCGACCTTCACCGACACCGACGGCCTGATGTTCGGGAGCGTGGTTCGGTTCTACGACTCCAACGGGGACCTGCTCGGCAGCTCCACCGTGATCAGCTACGTGCCGGCCACGGGAGTCGTGACCTTCACGACCGACAGCCTGACCTGGGATGCCGTCACTGGCGATCGGGTGACCTCCGAGAACTACGGCGTGAGCGCTGAGGAGGCCACGAAGCCCTCCGGGTGGGTCGGCACCGAGAACGTCAGCTTCAACCTCAAGATGCTGGCGAGCCTCATCCCCACGACCGTCAACGCTCTCAACACCATCCAGGGCCTCGAGGCCATGATTGAGAGCAAGCTCCCCGAGCGGCATCTCCGGAACCTGTCTCGCCACCTGCTCTACGGTGACGACTCCGCCGGCCAGCTCCAAGGTCTCCGCAGCTACAGCGGCGCCCAGACCTACTCGTGGTCTGGTGGCGTCACGGGCGATACCCAGGTTGACGCCGTGATGCGTGCCGCAAACCTGATCCCCTGGACCTCGCCGATCGGCATCATCATGAGCCAGGTGGATCTGCCGACCCTCACCCTCCTGAAGGGCTCCGATGGCCACTACCTCAGGACCGGCAACTTCGGGATGGTGCCGATGAGTATGGTCGGGACCGCGTGGTTCCTCGGGCCCTACGAGCTCGTGTTCGACTACGCGGTAGCGTCCACGCACTTCACCGTGATCAACTGGCGCGATGCCTCCGAGATCGCCGACCAGGACACCGCCAGCCTCATGTGGGGCTACATCAACGCGGACTTCGAGCAGAACATCATCCGGGCCCGCTACGAAGCGACCCTGTGCCACGCCATCAAGTCCACGCAGGCCTATGTGGTCGGGACGTGGGACTCGGCGCCGTAAGACACCCAGCCCCCGGGCCGTGCCGCGCTAGGGGCAGGCTTCCGGCCCGGGGCATTCGCAGGAGAGACGAATGTCTTCAATGCTCGTGAAACTCAGAACCGGCAAGCGCCACGTCCACAACGGCCAACTCTACCGATCCGAGGAAGAGCTCCGCGTGCCGGACGATGTGGCGGTCCAGATGGTCAAGCGCGGCGACGCCGACTACGTGACCGGCGCCAAGCTGGCCGCGGAAACGAAGCAGCGTGCGGCCAAGAAGGCCGGGACCAAGAAGAAGAAGTGACGACGATCGCCGAATACCTGGACCCGACAGACGTCACGACCCCGATCGGCAGCACCCCGATCCCGGGGCTGCGGGACTGGCTCGGGACAGATGCAAGCGAAGACGTCAAGCTGGTGGCGTGGTACTCAGCCGCCATCAATTGGGTCAACAAGAAGCTCTCAGAGCGCGACTTCGTTGACTCGGGCGGCTCAGACATCAACCCCCCGGACGATGTCGTGCTGGGCGTCTACGAGCACGTGAGAGGCCAGAAGGCCCTTGCGGAGGCCGAGAATCCCCTGGCGATGCGGATCCAGACCGGCCAGCGCCAAGAGGACTACGACGCCCTCCGGACCGCAATGGAACTGGCGGGATCGAAGGCGTGGCCCTACATCGAGCCCTACGTCGAGAACGCCCTACTGCTCTGTAGCGGGGGGCTGTGATGGCCAGCACCGTCAAGCACGACCGGACCAAACTCCTGGCCTATCTGCGGCGAGGGCGACGCCTCAACAGGACCGAGATCCTGGTGGGTCAGGTCTCGAGCGCCACCTATCCGGACGGGACTTCGGTGGCGGTCGTGGCCGCCATCCTGGAGGAGCGGTCCGGATTCCGCGAGCGCGCCATCCGGGGCCGGACGGAGGAGCGGCGGCGGGACCTTCGGCGCCTGAACCGGGACCTGCTGCGGGGTGGCGATGTCAAGCGAGATCTGAAGCGGATCGGCCGCAAGGATCGAGACGCCGTCCGGCGCAGTATCCGGGAGAGCGGCCACGTCGACACCGGCCTGATGTTGCGTTCAACGCGGTTTTCGGTGGTGACGTGATGGGGCGCCCGTTGGATGAGATGTCCCTGACCGTGACGAGACGCCCCGGCGCCTGGACGGACGGATCCTGGATCCCGGGGACCACCTCGACGTTTGCCTTGCTGGCCAGTCGACCCCAACCCCTCGGGGCAGAAGAGATCGAGATGCTGAGCGCCGGAGCCCGTACCAAGGCCAAGTTCGTGATCTTCGCCCATGACGATCAGCCAGCCCTCTACACGGTCGAGCACGATCAGGTGGACCACGAAGCCGACCTCGTGACCTACAACGGCCGCCCCTACACCACCATCGGAGATGGCGACTGGACGGGCCGCCCCCTCGGCCACCACCGCTATATCCTGCTGGCCCCCGGGCCCGATGAGGTCCCCTCATGAGCAATCCCCTACTGGACCCGTATCGCGAATGGATCGAGCTCGTGACCCCCCTGAAGGTCATCTATGCCGATGACGTCAGCCCCACGGCCCCACGGCCTAACGTTGCGCTCGACACCGAGGTCTATGCGGCCCTCAAGATCCTGAGCGACGAAAGCGACATGAGCACCGCCAACGAGCGTACGACCGACACGCCCGGAACCGTCGACCCCACGAAGTTCGACCAGCACCGTGGCAAGACCCGGGAGGGCCTGCTGGGGGTCGAGATCTACGGTCCCGGGGCGGCCGACTACGCCCGGGCGCTCGAACTCTCGGCCGGTCGGGCCGACGTGCTGGCGCTCCTGCAGGCCGCCGGGGACTTCGTAATCGTCCGCCAGGGACCGGCCCTGACGGAGCCGCTCCTGCTGGGAGCAACCCGGGAGCCCGGAGCCCGGATAACCTTTGTGATCGGGTGGGTCGACTCCGAGGTCTACGAAATCGATGGCGTAGACACGATCGAGACCACCGTTACCGTCGAGGAGTAACATGACCTGGGATTCCAACGTTACCGTTTCCGTCGTGACGGGCGCTCAGCCCGTTGATCGCGCGGTTCTCAACATCCCGCTGCACCTTTCGGCCCCGACCTTCCCGGAGCGGGTCCGGACCTACTCGAGCGCCGCCGAGGCGGCGGCCGATACCCTGCTGGACCAGAGCGGCCTGGATGCCGTCAACGCCCATTTCGCCCAGGCCCTGTTCGCGCCCCAGATCAAGATCGGCAGGTCTGGCGATGCCGCCGTGGCTCAGGTCGTGACCATCACGGTAGGGGGGACACCGCTCGAGGATGAGGTCTACCGGATCACGATCAACGGTATCACGGTGGAGCATGTAGCGGGCGCCTCGCCAACGGTCCTGAGCGTCCACACGGCCCTGGATGCGGCCCTCGTGACGGCCCTTGCGAACGAGGACATCACGGTCTCGGGCACCAGCCCAAACATCATCTGCACAGCCGACATCGCCGGGGAGCCATTCTCCTACTCGGCCGAGGTTGACGATCCGCCCGGCGGCACCGCGACCGGAACCCTGGTTGCGGTACTCACAACCGACAATGCCGGGATCGGCTCCGACCTGGATGCCTGCCTGCTCGAGGATGACGGCTGGTATGGGTTGACGGTGGCGATCGACCCCACGCCCGCCACAAACCTCGCCAACATGAAGGCCTGTAGCAACTGGGCCCAGATCAATAAGAAGCTCTTCATCGGCCAGAGCAACGACACGGACGTCCTGACGGCCGCCGCCACCAACGACCTGGAGGAACTCGCCAACAAGAACAACTCCCGGACGTGCTACATCTGGCACCACGACAACTCCGAGCTCGCGGCCGTGGCCTGGATGTCCTACACCTTCTGGGCCGACCCGGACGTCCGGACCACCAACTGGGCCTACAAGCCCTTGAGCGGGATTTCGATCAAGCCGACCCCGCTGACCAGCACCGAACTGGGCAACATCGAGAGCCAGTACGGCAACGCCTTCGCGACCTTCGGCGGCAACGGCGTGGTCTCGATGGGGATCAGCACCACGAACCGCAAGATCGACCTGATCATCACGGCCGACTGGCTGGAGGCCCGCCTCCAGGAGGCCTACATCCAGCTACTGAGCGATGTGGCGGCGGCGGACGACAAGATCGGGATCTCCGACAAGGAGCTCCAGGCGATCGTGAACGCCGGGCAGGACATCCTGGACAAGGGGGTCAAGGTCAAGCACCTGCTGGCGGACTCGACCTCCATCAGCATCCCGGCCGCCTCCACGATCGTGGACCGGACCGTTCCCGTCACGGCCCAAGGGACGGCGCTGGGCGCGGCCGAGATCATCAACGTCACCATGACCCTGATCCTGGTATAGGAGCGCATCCATGTCGACCGTAACCCCTGTTTCGTTTTCGCTGGACTTCTGTAGCGTCAACTTCTCCAACGTCACCATGAGCGGCTTCGCCGAGGGCGACGGGATGGTGCTGGAGTTCCCGGACGATGATTTCGAGTTCCAGCACTCAAGCGACGGCCTCATCATCGCGATCAAGAAGCACAACGTCGCGTGCGACGGCATGATCCGGCTCGGTCAGGGGAACCTCCTGATCACGGTCATGCGGCAGCTCCATGAGGCCAGCCTGGCGGCGGGCGGGATCTGGTATCCGTTCTTCGCCAAGAACCTCAAGAGCCCAGACGAAGTGGCGGCCGGTTCCGCCATGCTGACCAAGCGGATCCCGTTCAAGTGGTCCGATACCGCCCAGCCGGCCGAAATCCCGTTCAAGCTGGCCGTGACCCAGTTTGCCGGCGGGACCCTGCTGGCCTAGGGGGTTCCGTGAAAACCGTAAACTTCGACCTGGAGGANNCGGGGGGTGGTGCGGCTCATCGGAGCCCTGGCGCCCGCGTTCGCGGACGGCGAGGTGGATTTGACGGACACATCGGCTCTGACGAAACGCCTCAACAAGATCGATTTCGCGCAGGCCCCGGAGGCCCTCGCGATCCTGATGGAGATGGTGGAGAAGCAGGGCGGCCCAGATCTCGTGACCCGGGTCTGGGATCGCACGGTCCGGCTGGAGCCCATCCCGGAGGCGAAGGGTCAGCCACAGATCGGCGACAAGCCAGTGAAGCAGAATATCCGGTATGAGCTCAAAGATCCGTCCGTTCAGGACCACATCTTCGGAGACGCCAATTTCGGCGAGTACTGGATGGCGTTCGTGATGGTGCTGCTGGTAAATTTTACACGGTATGGCCGCACCGGATCTCCCAGCTGGAAAGCCGGATTGGAGAAGCTGACAGGCGGGCTCTGGAGTCAATCCGAGAACGAGACCGAAAGGCCGAGGCCCGCTTCCTCGCCCGGCAGCGGACAGCAGACGAGCTGATACAGGATCTGGGCGAGTCATGGTACGGATGGGAATTCTGGTATGTTTGCACGGAGCGACGAGACAACCCCGCGACCCTCGCCGCCACCTGGAGCCCTGACGAGATCCAGGAGTGTTACTACTACCTCCGACTGCGGTACCTGCGTGATGCGCCCGGGGGTGTGTGATGGCTGACGCCCTCGAGCAGGTCCTGACCCGGTTCGGCTTCCAGTTCGACGCCGGGAAGTTCAACGCGATCCAGCGCGGGGTCAACCGGGCGAGCCGCAACCTCACCACGATAGCGCGCCAAACCGACCGCTTCCAGCAGCGGATGGGGGGTTTCTTCCAGCGGGCCAAGCAAGTAGTGGGGGCTTACCTGGGGTTCCGGGCCGTCAAGCTCATCACGAGCGACTACGCCAAGGGCGCCGATGCGGTCGCGAAGTTCTCCCAGGCCACCGGGGTCTCGACGGATTTCCTTCAGCAGTTCAATCACGCCGTTCGGCTTGGCGGCGGGACCCGGGAGGATGCCGAGAAGGGGATCAAGCGCCTCACCAAGGTCGTTTTCGACGCCGGGAACGGGCTCAAGACGGCTCAGCGGGCTTTCGGGGCCCTGGGGCTTGACCATCGCAACATCAAGGCCGACGAAGAAGGAATGCTCAAGATCGCCGATGCCTTCGCGAACGCCAAAGACCAAGGAAAGGCAGCGGCTGCCGCTCAGGACCTCTTTGGCGGCCGGGTGGCGTTGAAACTGATCCCGAGCCTCCGGAAGGGCCGCCAGGGCATGCAGGAGATGATGCAGCAGGCCCGGGAGCTCGGGATTGTGCTCTCGGGCAAGCAGCTACGGGATGCTGAGAAGTTCAACGATGAAATGCTCCGGGCCAAGTCCGTCTTTATCGGGATCCGGAACATCATCGCGTCCCGCCTCCTGCCGGTCCTGACGAGAGCCGCCCGGGCCTTCCAGCTCTGGTGGCGGGAGGGCCGGAACGCCGAACGGGCCCTGCAGGTCCTGAAGGTGACGGCCATCCTGACCGGGTTCGTGATCGGGACCCTCATCACGGCCCGGGTGCTGCGAAACGTCGCGATGTTCACCCGATTCGTATGGGCTTCCGTGACGGCCCTGCGGGCCCAGAATGTCCAGAGTGCCATCGCGCTCGGGAAGTTTCTCCTGATCGCTGCCGCCATCGCGTTTATCGCGCTAGTTATCGAGGATTTGGTCAGGTTCGCCCGAGGAGAGGAATCCCTGATCGGCAAAATCCTCGGGAAGTCGAAGCTTGCGGATGATCTCCGGAAGTCCCTGATCAGCATCGGGCGCGCGGCCGTCCAAGCATGGAAGCGACTGAAGCCTGCCCTCAAGGAAGCATGGGAGGCGACCCTCCCGGCCCTCCGGGAACTTAACAAGGCCCTGGAGCCAATCTCAAAAGAAACCTTCATCATGTCGGTTCACGCCCTCGTGATCTCGATCAAGCTCCTGGCCGGCATGATCACGACTGCCGCGAACGCCACGACCTTCTTTACCCAGATGTTCACCGGCTCGATGGAGTTGATCCGTAGCTCCCTGAGCCAGCTCCGGGAATGGGGCAAGACTATCTCGGACGAGATGGGGTTGGATTTCGCGGCCGCCGGGGCCATCATCGAGACGGCATGGAACCAGGTCACGGGCCGGATCCGGGAGACGTTCAACACCATCCTGGCAAAGGGCCGTAGTGTCCTGAGCCTTGTCGAGCGAATCGGGGGCAAGCGGTTTGCCCGCCTGCTCGGGATCTCGACTGCCGGGCTGGCGGCCCCGGGACCGGCTCCAGCCGCGGCCCCAGTGCCGGCCCTACCGGGGGGTGTCGGAGGAGCGGCTGCTGCCGCCATCACGACCCAACGGGTGGCGGTGGCGCCCGGGGCTGTGCAGGTCACGGTGCGGGCCAGTGGTGACCCCAACCAGATCGCCACCATCGCGGAAGCGGCCGTCAAGCGTGGGATCGCCAAGACCTTCACGGATGCAAGCCGAGATCTCGTGAAACCACCTCGAGGCCAGACCTGATGCCGACCGAGATCTTCGAAGGCGAGAACATTTTTGCCCCGGCGTTCAAGCTCGATGCCGATCTGGTCTGGACCGAGGTAGATGAATTCGAGCTTCCGGCCCGCAAGATCGAGAGCAAGGGCACCGTCAACGACTACATCGCCCAGGGGAAACCGCTCCAGGCCAACGTGGAGGGCATCGTAACCGCCATGACGGTCGATCCCGATCTGCCGGAAGCCGACAAGCTCAACAATGCCAAGGATCGACTTCAGGTCCTGGCCCGCAAGCGTGAAATCGTACTGGTGCTGTCGGAACTGTATGCGGGCTATCTCGGGATCTCGAGGGTCGAGATAGTCAAGGGGGTGGATGATGGCCACTCCCTCCAGGCCCGGATCGCATTCGGCTTGATCGAGACCACCGTGACCGCCACGGCCCAGATCCCGGCCTCCAAGCTACGGGCCAAGGTCAAGAGGGTGGCCGCGACCGGCAAGAAGGGGGGCGCCGCCAAACCCTCGACCCCGACCGACGCATCCAAAAGCGTGCTTCTGAAAGTCGCCGATAAAGCCACCGGCCTGCTCGGGAGGTTGTTCTGATGGGTTTCGATCTCGAGTCATACCTGGACCCCGTGGAGCCCGATACCCAGGTCCCGGAGTACATCTACGAGGATGTGGATCTCGGGGGCGAGTCGTGGAATTACCGGATCTTTTGGAACGACCGATCCGAGCGCTGGCAGCTCGACATCTGGACCTCCGACGAAGACTCAGCCGGCAATCCCCTGAAGTCCGTCTATGGTACCAAGATGGTGCCGAACTACCCCCTGAACGCGACCCATACGGGCCGGATCCCGGAAGACGGCTTCATGATGTTGCTCGACACCGGGGATCCGGAAGCCCGCGAGCAGTGCACCTATGATGGCCTCGGGTTTCGATGGCGGTTCAGTTGGGTGGCGTGGGATGGGCTTGACGATCCCGAGGATCGAAACTGGAGCATCACGGTACCATGAGCCTCCCCCTCACGATACCGCGCCGCATCGTCCGGGTCCTGGTCGGGCCCCCGGGCGGGACCGGGCTGGCGTTCGAGCACGAGTACATGAGCGGTTCCTGCAAGTCCTACAAGGGCAGCAAGCCGAACGAGTGTGAGGTCTCGATCCACAACTTGAGCCGCGCCACCATCTCGCTCCTGGAGGCCCCCGGGCAGGTCATGATCGTCCAGGCCGGTGAGGATTACATCGGCCAGTTGTTCACCGGTTCGATCGATCGCCGGGGCGTCGAGACCGTCAATGACATCTCGAGCCGCATCACGACCATCAAGGCCACGGACGGCCGGCGTGTCTACCGCGACACCAGGGTCTCGCGGTCCTATCCGGCCAATGTCGCGATCGCGACTGTGGTCCAGGATCTACTGCTACTTGCGACCGCCCAGGGTATCACGCTGGGTCTTGGATCTTCCTTCCCGCCCGGCACCTTCCCGGCCGGCTGGGCCCACACGGGACTCTGGCGCCAGGCCCTGGACGAGATCCTGCTCCCGCTGGGCTACTACTGGACGATTCAAGGCCGTGTGATCTATGTCCTGCCTCAGAGCCAGACGGCGCCCGGGAATGTCCCGTTCGTGTCACCCGGCACCGGCCTGACGGGATCCCCCAAGCGTACCGACAAGGGCTGCGACCTCACTAGCAAGCTCAACCCCGCGATCGTGGCGGGCCGGGGGTTGCAGCTCCAGAGCGAGTTCTTCAACGGGCTGTATCGGGCCGTGGTGGTGGATCATCAATGGGACACAGATGGCACAAAATGGGATACGGTCGCGCAGTGTGAGGTCCTGAAGTGAGCGGCACCGAAAAGAGCCTGACGGAACTCCTGGAGGAGACACTGGTGCTGGCCGCCCAGCGCCAGGACGGCCAGACGTATGGGCTCGTGAACAGCTACGATCCAACCAAGCAGCGGGCCAACGTGACCCCCTTGATTCCTCGGTTGGTCGTGGATGAGTTGGAGGTCATCGCCACGATCCCGAACGTCCCGGTTGAGTGGCCCGAGACTACAACCCATAGCATCAAGATGCCGTTGGGAACCGGATCCAGGGTGCGGCTAGTGGTGCTGGGCCACGACCATGACCAGTGGATCGTAACCGGAACCCCGAACGTTCGGCCCCAGAGTGACCGCCGTTTCTCGCTATCGGATCTGGTCGCGATCCCGGCGACCGTGCAACCGTTCGCCGAAACGGCCGATCCCCTGAGCTACGATGCCGCCTGGGGGGTGCTGGGTGGTGGTTGGTTCGTGGGGGACAACACCGGGACCCTGGTGGCGCTTGCATCACTGGTTCTAACTGAATTGCAGGCCATCAAGACCTGGGCTGATGCTCACGTCCATACAGAAACGGGCGGAACAACCAGCACACCGACGGTTCCTATGCCAGCCCCGTCATCGGTGGCCTGTACCAAGCTGAAGGCGAAGTGATGGCAGATTTCTACCTCAACTGGAGCAACTGGGGCCTCGAGGTCAGCGGCGGCCGCCTCCGGGAGATCAACCCTGACGGGACCGACTGGATTGGCGAAATGCGGCAGCGGGTCGCGATCGCGATCAAGACCCACCTGGGCGAGGTGCTGCTCGACACCACCCGGGGTTTGCCATGGAGTGAGGAGATCCTGATCAAGGGCCCGGACCTCGCCCAGATCACCAGCCGCACCAGGGCATACCTGCTGACCATCGAGGGCGTGACGGGAGTCCGGCGTCTCGAGATCGAGCTCGACAACGCCACCCGGATCATGACCTGGACAGTAGACGTCGAGACCCCCGCGGGCGTGACTGGACCTTTCAACGTGACTGTGACATTCTGAGGGCAGCATGGCGATCACGAACCCCACATTCGACGCAAACGGCCTCCGGACCCTTACGCTGGCGGAGATCCAGACGAACATGCGGGATAACGTAGTGGCGGCCAGTGACCTCGGCCCAGAGGTCTCGACCGGGGCCCACACGTTGGCCGGGATGGTGCTGGATAGCGCCGCCATCGAAATCGAGCAACTCTACAGGCTAGTCGATGACATCTGGGCCGGGCTGGATTCCGACCAGGCCGAAGGGGTCGCGCAAGACAACATCAACCGCCTCCGCGGCGTCATCCGGAACCCGGCCCGCTTCTCCACCGCGACCGTGACGTGTGGCGGGACCGCCTCAACCGCGATTCCGCAGGGGTCCATTGTCTCGATCGGGACCGATGGCGAGCGCTGGCTGACGGATCAGGATGCAACGATCGGCGGCGGCGGGACCGTGGATGTTGGCGTGACGGCCGAGAACTCCGGCCCTATCGTGGCCGCCATCGGGGCCATCAACACGATCCAGACCGCCATCTCCGGCTGGAATACCGTCACGAATGCCGCCGCCGCAGAGCCAGGGGAACTGGTCGAGAGCGATGCTGACTACAGGACCCGCAGCGAGGGCGCCTCCACCGGCTCCACGACCGAGGAAGCGATCTTCACCCGGCTGTCGGAGCTCGATGACGTGGATGCGGTCGTGGTGGTGTCGAACCGTGATGAGGACCCGGACTCCTACGGAACCCCCGGTCACACCATGTGGATCGTGATCTACCCCAACACGGCTGACCAGCAGGACATCGCCGAGACCATCTGGGGCGAGGCTGGAGCTCCTGCCGGGATCGGGATGCGGGGCGCCGTGACCGCCACCGTGACGGACGACAGCGGATACCAGCAGCAGATCCGGTGGGACTGGGCCACGGCCGTCGACGTCTGGATCTCGATCGTCGGAACCAAGGATGACGATTACCCGATCGATGGCGACGACCTCATCCGGGATGCCGTCACGGCCTATTTCGCGACCGTCCGGGTAGGGGCGGACGTCAACCCGGCCCCGGTCGAGAGCGCCTGCGTAGTGGCGGTTCCCGGGATCGTCACGATCGAGGCCCGCATGAAGGTCGGGGGAGCGCCCGGGGCTGGGGACCTCGGGCCGATCGTGATCGACATCGATGAGTATGCCGACCTAAATGCCACCATCGGGGTGACGATGACATGACGAGCCCCACCCCACAGATCACGGACTACGTGCGGCGGATCCAGGACGATCTGCTATCGCAGTTCCACCATGATCCCGTCATTAACGACCTCATGGAGGTCATCGGGCTCGAGATCCAGAGGTGCGAGGATCTGCTGTATGATGTCGCGACCAAGACCCTGCTGGACAACGCGGTCGGGGACATCCTGGACTGGCTGGGCGGGATCGTGCGGGTGCAGCGACTGGGCCGGACCGACAGCGACTATCGCAAGATCATCGGGGTCGCGATCGCGGCCAACGACTCCGACGGAGGCGCAGAGCAGATCACCTGGATCGCCTCTCAGCTCGTGGGGGCCACAGTCCAGTACGTCCAGGAGGGCGTGGCGCGGTTCCGCCTCGACTACGAGAGCGACGACACCATGAGCGATGAGCTGACCGAGGAGGCCCTTGAGTTGATCGGTCGCGCGGTCCCGGCCGGAGTAGCGTGGCGCCTCCAGGCCGGTGAGGCACTCGCCATCAATACCGGCCGATACGATGCCGATACCTATGGTGAGGGCCGATACGGCGCCATCATCGGAGGAGAGCCATGACCGAGAGAGTAACGATCCCGTCCGAGGCTGGCAGCTGCAACTGGGCTTCAGACGAGTCTACCTATTCGAGCTCCGATCCCGGGGCCGGCAAACGTCTCACTGGGTTCAAACCCAAGGACGAGCCGTCCCCCGGCCCCGGCGAAACCATCCCGGCCTCTGATCACAACTGGCTCTGGAAAATCGGGATGTATATGCTCTCCTGGCTGCGGGACACGATCCAACGGGAGTTCAGTGTTATCGAGGAAGGGATCACCGACATAACGGCCATCAGCCGGCTGTTCTGGGTCTATCCCCCCACGACAGGCATGGATGCCCGCGGGGCCGCGATCTTCACGAATGTGACCGGCAGCGCGACCGGGGGCGGAGCTGTGAAGGATCTCTGCACCGATGGCGAGCAGATCTATTACATCAACGGCGCCAGTTCTCACTACCTGGTGGCGGCCCGCAACTCCGACGGGAGCGAGATCTGGGAGAACGATCCCTACAGCAAGGGATTCTCAGCCCTCTGTACTGATGGCGGATACCTGTACGGTATCACGACCGATTCCGGCACCGCTGGTTTGCGGCGGCTGTCCAGATCGGACGGCACCCACAGCAGCAGCGCCGGGACGCGCTACGGATGTACAGAAGTGCGGGCCAATGGCCAATTCGCTGCCGCCGTTGCCCCGACTGGAAACTTGGGGGATGTGGTGGTCTGGTCCAGCATCCAGGCCACCATGGCGGAAGATGGAGTATATGCTACCGGATCGGCCCAACTGAAGGATATCGCGATCGACAACGAGAACTGTTACGTAATCGGGACCCGTAATGTCCAGGACGTTTGGGCCGTCAAGCTCTCCAACAGAACTCTGGCATGGAGTACCCAGATCCAGACTGCCAGTCCAGCTGTAGCGCGTTGCGTTGCCACGGATGGGAATGCCGTCTACGTCGGGATCGAACGGGACACGATTGGAGGCGTCAATGCCAACGTGGTGGTGCTAGATCGCTGCAATGGGCAACAGATCTATACCCTGGATGTCTACGTCTCCACCACACCCGATATCGCCAGGATCGCCGTTGATGATGAGTACCTGTACTGCCAGGATTCCAACGGTGTCTTGACGGTCCTGAAACTCGACGTTGCGGTTCCGTACGAGGTCCTCAGGATCTCCGACACCTTCCGGCCGGTCGTGGACGGAGTGAGCGTCATCAGCCGCGAGAACATCAGCTCGACGGAGTTTCAGCGCCACAATATGCTAAACGCCAGCAAGCTTTTCATGCGGTGCGCGAGCGACGACGAAAACCGGCGGCCTTTCCACACGTTGGCGGTCCCGGTCACGAGGATCTAGACTTGCCCCCTTGAATGGGGTATGAGAGAATGAACCATGGCGAGCATCACAGACATAACGATCGGCAGCACTTCGACCTCCATCCTGACCGCGGCAGATAGTCGTGTGTTGAGCGGGCCGATCTACCTGAAGAACGAATCCGGCGAGATCATCTCCCTCACGATCGCGGGCGCCGACACCTATGCGCTCGACCCCGGCGAGATCATCCAGGTCCTGCCGGGCCAGGTCGTGACCGGAACGGCCGTCGGGGGCGCGGCCCTGCTGCAGATCATCCAGGGGATCGTGCCGTCCGACGAGAGCGCCTCCAAAGGCGGGGGCGCGATCGCGGCAGCCGGGAGCGCCGGGGCCGCGGCCGGCCGGGCCATCTGGTCAAAGGGGCAAGGCGATTTCACGACCGCCCGGGCTAGCGCCACCACCCTGACGCTCGGGGCCTTCCCGACCGCCCTCGGGACCCCGGACGATGGGGACTTCATGCTGGTGGTCGTGACGGACGCGAATGGCCTGCAGGTCCCGTACGTCCCGACAGGCCACGCCATGACGCTGAGTGGCCAGACCCTCACGGTGGCGGGCGCGGTGTTCGACGTCACGGACCTGGATTACGACGTGTTGCTCTGGGGGCCGCCGAAGTCCTACGATGCCGCCCTGAATGCCGACCAGGCCCAGCGCCTGAACCCCGAATGGACCCACGTCGATAGTGACCAGAAGACTGGTAGCAGCCTGGGAGACGGGACTGTTTATCGGTACTGGGATCTCGAGACATACCACTTCTGGTCGACCCGAATCATCGATACCCCGGGCGCGACCGGCTCCAACCTCTACACCCTCGAAGCCTCGACGCTCGATGACGGGACCCCCCAGGCGAGTGCCGACTACATCGACCGTACCCTTGACTGGCTCGGACAGGCTTCATTCTCGAGCACCCAGCTGGCGGCCGACGCCACCCTCCGGATGTGGGAGGTCGACGTCCCGAAAAACATCAAGTTCCTCCGGATCAAGATGGTCCGGAGCGCCGATGGGGGCTCGACCGACGGGGCCTACCAGTACGACAGCATGTGGAGCTGACCAATGCCGAGCGCCTTCATCAGTGGAATCATCCAGGCCGTAACACGAGCCCTCAACGTTGCGGAGCCGGCCGCCCTCGTGACCGATTCGCCGTACTACCATCTACACTTCATGCAGGAGCACGTACATTCGGTGGCGGCCGTCTATCCGACCCTCGCGGCTGGCGTGACCCTAACCTGTACCGCCACCGCCTGGACACTCGGATCTCTGGTGCAGGTCGTGCCGGCCTCCACCATCACGAGCGAATTCGACATTCACGCTCTTTCGATCGAGGGCCTGAGCGCCAATGCCATCTACGAGATCGTGCTGTACCAGGGCGCCAGCGATATCGAGGTCGGTCGCTGCCGGGTAACGAAGAACGCCGCCCAGGACGGGACCGTTAACGTCCCGATGTTCACGCCCCTAATCCCGGCCGATGCCCGCATCCGGGCCGCGGTCGCGAGCGATTCCGGCAATGCCGACACGTGTGACATTGCCCTGATGTACCACACCTACTGATGGGTATCCTGGACACACTTCCGGATGGGCTGGCGCAGGATGTGATTCTCGCGGTCCTCCCACATGAAGGATCGCTGCGGGATAGGAGCTCTGGGGGCGCCACCATCACGCCAAGCGGCGGCCTGGTGTGGCGAGGGGGCGATCGGGATCGCATTACCGGCAATGGCTCGAGTGGAACCATCGACTGCGGGGTGTTCTCTAGCGCGGATTTTTCAGCCGGCATCACGGTGTTTTCAGGATTCTCGCTGGATCGCTTGACGGGCAGTGCCGATATTCAGGTCATCTTCGGCGGCAGCTCGGCCCTGTATCTGGATATCAGCAACGATCGGCTCAGGTCATTCGCCAGCGGCCTGAACGCCATCTCCCTCGGGGGCATCACGACCCTCCAGGAGTCTCGCCACTACAGCGCTGCCTATGTCTACGACGGATCCACGACCCAATACCTCTATCTGGACGGATCTGAGGATAACAGCGGCGCGACCAGCGGCACCATGACCCTGGGTTCCGTTCAACTTATGCGCGCCACCGCCGGGGTTGGGCGGTATCTGGGCGGCAGCATCCTGACGCTCCTGTTGTTCGATCGCGGATTGCTCGCTACCGAGATCGCGGCCCTGCATGCTTGGGAGCAGAGACTCTCGACAGCTCGCCGCCAGTGGCAGGGCGGTGGGCTGGACTACAGCGGCGCCGAGTTCACGGGCGAGCCGCGGTATCTGGACAACATCCAGACCGCTCGGGTCAGTCTCGCGGACGAGACTTCCGGACTGCTATCCAATACCCCCTACAGGATCGTCTCGGGTGCCTGGCGTGTCGTGGAGGACACCACCACGGGGCGGCGCGCCATCGAGTGCATGACGGCTGGACGATTGGCCCGCCGAAACCTCCACCCCTACGGGACCCACCACCTCAAGGTCGAGCACGTGGGCGCGACCCGCAATACCATGATTAGCAGCAATACCGAGACGCTCGGCGGAGGCAGCAAAAACGGCTATGACGTGACCCTGACGAGTGGCGACGACTTGCGGCTGATCCGCTATCTATCGGGCGCTACTGCGAATCTCTTTTTGGACGATGCCGGAGCATATCCGGATGGCGAATACGACATCCGGCTGACCCGTGCTCTCGACGGCACCATCACGGTGTATGTCAACAACGTGCTGGTGGATCCGCTGTCTGGCTCCAACCCGGTCGTGGACACCAACGTGACGGCATCGCTTTACATGCTCTTTGACTACGACCCTGGCGACCGCCTGTATCTGGATCGCCAGTATGCGGGAGTTGTCCCGTAGGGAGGAACCATGCTGCCCGACAAACACAAGCCCATCATCGGGACTATCGTGACCCTGGTGGTGGTGGTGCTGGCCCTCATGATGGAGTGGCGGGATTTCGGCTCTGACTTCACCCGCTGGACCTCGAGGGCCTTTGCGATCCTGGTGGCGATCTCGAACGTGCTGGGCCTCCGGATCACGGCCCCGGCCGTCAAGCGGAAGTTCCCACCGGTCCTGCCGGCCCTTCTGGTGGCGCTCCTGTTCCTGCTGCCGGCCTGCCGGAACCCCAACGCGGCGGCCTGGCGGACCGCCGACGCCGTCCTGAAGGCCCGGGACCTGACGGCCCAGCAACTCGCCTGGATGGCCCGGACGAAGCACCAGGAGTGTCGGGACCGCCACAAGGCCAAAACACCCGAGTTCGCAAAGTGTATCGAGCCTTACAGAAAGGCTCTCCAGGAGTGGCAACGGGTAGGCCGGCCGGCCATCAACTCGGCCGTGCAGGTCACCGCTACAGCGCTCCAGATCGCCGAAAAGGCCGAGGGCAAGAAGAAAATCGACTGGATGGCCCTCCTGAAGCCCGCAGCTTGCGCTCTGCTGCGCGTAGCCAAGGCGTGGGGGCACCTATGGCCCGACCGCGGAGCGGCCCTCCTGGGCGCTCTGGGGGGCCTGGGGGAGGTGACGTGTGACTGACCGATTCACAGAGGTGGCGAGCATCGTCGGATTGATCGCCAAACTGATCGAGTTCGTGGTATCCCAGACGGGCGAGACCACCGACCAGGTCCAGGAGCGGGTCAAGCGGGTCCTGGCGAAGCCGGCCACGGACGAGACCGATCCGGCCCTGAAGGCCATCGAAAACGACCTCCCGGCCAGCCCACGATAGGAGGCGCCATGATCTTCGCCAAGATGTCCCCGAGCGACTGGATAGCGCTCGCGGCCCTGATCGTCACGATCCTGACCGCCATCCTGGGGCTCGCGATGTACCTCGGCAGGGTCCTGGGGGCGCTCCCGGGCCAGATCGCGGAAGCGGTCCGGACCCACGAGCGGAGCTGCACTTCATTCTCCCTCCGAGAAGAGACGAACCCACGGCTCGAGGCGCCCCGCCAGCGGACCATCACAGGCCCGCCCAGGATGGCAGCACCATGAGGGCCGTACGGTGCCCCCGTAAAGCCGGGCTCGACACGGCCTCCTATGTCGACCGGTCCACCGCTTCAGTATTCTACATGTCCGGCTATCGGTTCGTCATGCGGTATCTGCGCCGGGATCGGCACGTCAACGAGCGACCGGACCTGACGGGCGGGGTCGTGAGCTTGTCTCACCGTGAGCTCGAGGGCCTGATCGAGGTTGGGTTCGCGGTCGGGTTGGTGCAGTTCGCGAAGTTCCACGGGAAGAACTACCTCTGCACCGCTTACGGTGAGCGCATAGGCGAGGCGGCAGCCAGCAACGCCATCCAGCTCGGGGCCCCGAAGGGCACGACGGTCTTCTGCGATGCCGAATGGACGGACGGGCCCACGTCGCACCAGATCGATGCCTTCCTGAGGGCCTGGCAGGTCCCGGTCCGGGCAGCGGGCCTGCGTGCCGGTCTCTACGTGGGGGCAGGGGCAGTCGACATCTCAGGCCGGGCCGCCCCCACCCCGAAGGCGCTCGCGATGTTGCCGGGCTACCGGTCCTACTGGCGGGCCTGCAGCCCCCATATCCCGGACCTGCCGGCCCGGGGCTATGCACTCTGGCAGTGCCTGCCCGAGAAGGTCCACGGGATCGAGATCGACCAGGACTGCTGCCACGATGATAACCGGGGCGCCCGGCCGTACCTGATGGCGGCCTGATGTTGTTCCGGCCAGACGAGATCCAGCTCCCGGCCGAGCCCGCCAAACAAAAGCCACGAAAGCATCAGGACGGCGCAATCAATGATCGACCCCACAGGATCGACACGGTCCTGACGAGGTCCGTTCAGTTGGATCGTCTCCAGACCTTGATTCCTGGAATCTCGCCGGGCCAGTCAATCCATGTAGTGGCGGCCGGCCAGTGGTGCAACTTCGACCTCCTGGAACATCTCGGGAACTTGGTGGGACCGGCGGAATTATGGCTCAGTACGTGGGGAATTTCGGACCCGGGTGTCAGGGCCATCGATCGCATGCTGAAGCGTGGGATCGTGACGACCTGTAACGCCCTGGTAGATAACCATACCGCGATCCAGCACTCAGGAGCAACGGCCTTTCTGCGCGATGTTTCAACCAATTTTGGGGTGCTGAAGTGTCACGCAAAGGCCTACGTACTATTAGGCGACCAGCTGGCGGTAAGTCTCATCACATCTGCGAACCTGACCAGAAATCCACTTCTGGAGGCTGGTGTCGTGACGGAATCTCGCCCGATTGCCGAGTTTCACCGCGACTGGATTGGACGGGCCCTCCGGCAAGCGCCGCCCTGGGAGCCACATGCCTAGGAAAGCAAAAGAGATGGTCGAGACCGAGACCGAGACCGTTGAATCTCCGACCGACGTTGGGGAGCTCTCACTCCCCCAACAGGCGGAACACCTAGGAGGCCTGCAATTCACGATCGAAGAGACCGAAACCGTGATAGGACAACCACTCAAGGGTGAACTCCTGACGGCCTACAGGCGCGGTACACTCCTGGAGGAAGCCAAGGTCCGGGAGGCCATCAAGCGACTCGCCATCCGGGGCAGCAGCCCGGCCCAGAAGCAGTACGTCGACCTGACGGAGCAGACCAAGCGGGCCAACCGGAGGCGACGCAGACCCCCCAAGTAGCCGTCATCCCTCAGAAATCTGAGGTTTCGGCCAAAATCCGCGACATTGTTGTCACACACTAAAAGCCTTGATATCATGGGGTTTTTGCCGTCTTGACTCTCTTTTCCGTGCCAACTATGACACACGTGTCATAACAGCAATGTAGACCGGTTCTGTCAGGTCGTATGATATCAAGGGGTTACGCGTGTAAACGCGTTGGCACGAGACCTGCATTGTATAGGGGGCATGAGCAACGCAGCGAACACCGGCAACTGGATCCGACGGGACAAGCGGCTCGCCATCTATCTCCGCGACGGAGAAGCCTGTATCTGGTGTGGCCACTCCATCGAGGATGGCGTAGAGCTCACCCTGGACCACCTGATTCCCTGCGAACTAGGAGGCGGCAATCACGAGAGCAACCTCGTCACAGCCTGCCGGCACTGCAACTGCTCCCGACAGGACCTGCCGATCAGGGCCTGGTTACAGACCCTGCGGGACCGCGGAATCGACACAACCGGGCTGGCGGCCAAGGTGCGGAAGCACACGCGCCGCAGCCTAAAACAGTACCGCGCTATGGCCAAGAGGATCATCCGGGCGCGCGGATAGGAGGAGACACCATGCGTATCAACACCCACAACTATCGCCGCCACCTCGACGACCTGGGCTACTACGACGGCGACACATTCGAGCCGGAAGGCGTGCGAAACTATCTCGAGTGGGCTAACCTCCACATCGGGGAGAACACGTACTCGGATGACGATATCGACCGTCTGGCGATGCTCGCCGTCGACAACCAGGAGCACATGGACACCGACTGGCAAGCGGCCCGCCAGGCTGCTCGTGACTGCGGCACTCTGGCCGCACAGCAGTACACCGAGCGCCCGATTCCGGCCTGGACCGGTGAGCCGATTCTTCCGGGAGACTGGAACGCGATCGAGGAGGCCCTCGGGATGGACCCCGCGGGTCTGGATTCGGTCGCCACCCAGGAGCTCTATGACGCCTGGATGGACGGCTATAACTCCGAGCGCTGTAAGGAGGACTAGCATGACGATCAAGACCATCCACACCGCTTTCCGCCTTCCGCGCGACCTGCTGGGCCGCCTCGATCGCTACGTTGAGAGCATCCGGCCCAAGACCACCAGGACGGCCGTGATCATCCAGGCGGTGGAGGAGTACCTGGAGCGCCAGAAGCCCGAAAAATCACCATCCTACACCCCGTAGAAAAAAACCGCTTGACACCCCCTCCCGCCTCGTGGTAAAAAACCCTCCAGATGCTCACTCACCCTACATCGTAGCAAACGGCTGGCGCGCCTCACGAGCATCTGGGGCGAGGGTCAGCCACCTGTAGCCCGGCGGTCGGTTTTCCCAGGGTCTCCCTGCAGGACTGCAGGCCGGCCGCCGGGCCGCGGGATAGGAGCGCCATGAAACTGCAGTGCGACTGGTCGATATCCGGACAGGGAACGATGGACGTAGACCTGTGTGAGATAGGAGACCTGACACCAGAGGGTATCGAGGAATGGATTCTGTATGGTGTCGGTCTGGAGATACACGAGCAGCACAACTACAGCGTCACGCTGCGGCCCAGCTACTCTGAACAGGATCTGGAAGAAGCACTGCTCAAGGCCAGGCAGGAGATGGAGGAATGAAGGCTATCACCTGGGCACGAGATCACGACGCATGTTCTGATGCCGTCGAGTGGCTGGCTACACTGCCTGAAAAGACAACCCTGGCGGACGCCTGGGAGACCTGCCACCGGTCGGACTGGATGATTTGGGCGCTTGAGCAGGCCGGGCTTTGCCGCGACGCCGCCCTGCACGAGTTCGCGTGTCAGTGTGCGGAGGCGGCGCTTGCCCTGGTGGACAAACCCGACCCCAGGAGCCTCGAGGCGATCCGGGTCAAGCGGGCCTGGATGGCCGGCGAGGCCTCGGACGAGGAACTGGCCGCCGCCAGGGCCACCGCCAGGGACGCCGCCTGGGACGCCGCCAGGGCCGCCAGGGACGCCG
>JABAHP010004974.1_pt1 | contig 27249 bp, 28 predicted proteins | sample 7062081 | NCBI WGS metagenome assembly JABAHP01 (sample SAMN14534357, study PRJNA622989) | marine sediment metagenome | biome: marine biome [ENVO:00000428]; feature: marine pelagic biome [ENVO:01000023]; material: deep marine sediment [ENVO:00002113] | place: India: Gulf of Kutch | collected...
GCTATTCAGCAGCCATGGACGAACACCTATATACAGTCGTCGTATCAGAAGGGGATTCGGAATGCTCGGACCTCGTTGATCGGGACCGGATATAATGTGCCAGGAATCGAAGATAGCGGTGGAATTGACGCGGTCTTCAACATGCCCTTTCATGCCGACCGAGCGGGGTTGCTCTTTACTCGGACTTTTCGAGATTTGAAGGGCATTACTGATGCTATGGACACTCAGGTGTCTCGAGTGTTGGCTCAGGGTATGGCTGACGGTCTGGGGCCTAGGCAGCTCGCTCGGAATCTTACTCGGACAATTAGCGGGCCCGTTGGTGATTTAGGGATCACCGATACTCTAGGCCGCTTCATTCCGGCCGAGCGACGAGCGGTCATTCTGGCTCGGAGCGAGATCATTAGAGCGCATGCTCAGGCACAGCTGCAAGAGTTCGAGAACTGGGGTGTTGCGGGCGTCACGGCTGCGGCCGAGTTCAGAACGGCTGGGGATACTCGCGTTTGTCCTCTCTGTGCGCCCATAGATGGTCGTGTTTACACGATCGAACAGGCCCGTAATATAATCCCTGTACATCCGCAATGTCGATGTGCATGGCTTCCTGTGGATCAGACAGTAGATGAAATAGCTCCGTCTGGTGTACGGGGTGAGTTCGAAATTCCGGATGAACTAAAGGATCGAATTCGAAAAAGTGATTCACATATCAATCTATTGATTCAGCCGGAATATGATGAGATGTTTCGTCGAGCGGGGGTAAGCGATGCGAAAATTCAGAAACTAAAGGATATATTACGAGCGCATGGAGGAGGTCCTGGTCAGCAAAGGGTTGCCGATCGTCTTCTAGTTGAAGTACTTCGGGACACTTCTCACGAATTGCATACTCCTCTTCGATTGACGATTGAAATGGAAGAGGAGGCCTATAAGCAATGGCGGCTTGGCGCGCCTGTTCGACGAAATACTGCTCGTGAAAGATTGCGAAGAGACTGGGAACAGGACCCTAGTTATATGCAGGAGAGTAGTGGAGCTGATTCGTTTGAAGATCATTGGCGACACATTGAATATCAGTTTCCGGATAAGCCTCTTAAGATTTATCGTGGCGGAGACTTAGATAAAGACGTGCAAGCCTGGACTTTTTATGAAGAAGGTGCGTCAACTGGAGTGGCTCGAATTCGAGTAGATCATATTGCTACTGTTGACGACATGCTTGATGAGTATCATGTTGTCGGTGGGTTTGCACGAATGATGGGTGCTCCTGGTGAGGGAGAAATTACATTTATTCGAAAGATCGCTCGACAAGTCGATGATGACGTTCTGGCTCCATTAACAACTGAAGCAGCAAAAGAAGAGTGGGATCGGCTCATTGAACGACGACTGGCTCTACGAAGCGAGGGCAAATGGCCTTCTGGTGATCAGATCCGTGACGAGCGAAATGCGTACTATCGATGGGTCTCGACTCTGGATGAAAAAGCATATCGAGCTGAGCGGGATAAGAAGCTTGCAGCTATAATGGAAACGAAAAAGATACCGAAGAAGATTCAACAAGGTACTGACTGGATTCCATTCGATATGCTTGATAAACTGGAGAGGGAGGGATTAGCAGCTAAAGTTCTTAAAACAGCCGGTCGAGCTAATTATCGAGAGGGCTTAAAGGCGGTGACTTTATTCAAAGACAGCGGTGCTGATGTAGTTGCTCATGAGTTTGGACATGCAATAGATGATCTTGTCTTCGGTCGAACAGATTTCGGGGACGTGGGACGGATTTCACGAGGGACTGGTTTTCTTTGGACGGATAACGTCTATGTTACGGAGAAGGTCGGGAAAGACTTTCGTGAAGTTTTTCGTAGAACTAGCTCAGGAAAGAAAGGTCGCTATACTAACGGCGACGGGGAGTACTGGAAAGACAACTGGATTGACGACTACGAGGGTCGAATATATCGTGGCACTGGTGCTGGTGATGAGTGGTGGGCGATGAATGTTCAGCGTTATCACAAGTATCAGATAGGACTAGATAAGTATGATAGAAAGGTTGAACAAATTCGCAAAGATATTGCTAATTCGGCCTTGTCTCAAGGATATCGAAATGCTCGAGAGGTCGAATTAAGTACGCTTGAACGCGAAGGCCGTGAAAACTGGGCCGGGCGTTTGTCGAAATGGGACAAAGCAAAAGAACGCTATCCCGAGCTTACCGATTTTATCGAGGAGAAATTCGAACTGCGGTTCGCAATCGAAGGTATTGAATGAGAGTAGAAGTTCAAAAAGGAAGTCAGAAGGGGCACATATCGTATAACCCGTCTACAAAGTCGTTGACTGTGCGATTTCCTGACGATGATATCGTCGAGGATATTGAGGAGTATTTGAACACGCCTCGAGTCTTCAGGATCCCGGAGAGTCAGCAACTCGACGATTTCCGAGAAGAAACAGCAAAGCCTACGGATAGCACGATGCACATGAATCTGGCATTGAGCACGCTGTGGGCGAATACGGATGTGATGGTGAACTGGTGAAGGTACTCGTAACAGGTGGTGCGGGATACATTGGGAGCACGATTTGCTCAGTCCTAGAGGACTATGGGCACGTGCCGATTGTCTTGGATTCTCTTGTAAAGGGTCAGCGTGAATTCGTACGAGACAGGATCTTCTATGAAATCGATATTGCGGATGTTGAGGATATTGGTGTTTGTAGTGATCATCCTGATATTGATGCGATAATTCACTGTGCAGCCTTTGCAAATGTCGCTGAGTCCTGCCAACATCCTGAGTTGTACTATGACAACAACGTTTCGAAATCGATTGATTTTCTTCGCTATTGGTGTCAATGGAACTGCCCGATCATCTATAGTTCCTCGACGTCGGTTTATGGATCAGCGCATCGGTTTGTTAAGGAAACAGACTCGATCGAGAATACGAGATATTTGAATCCTTATTCCAAGTCGAAACTGATCTTCGAGCAGATCTTGGAAGATTACTGCTATCGCTTCGAGTTTCTGGGGATCTCGCTCAGATACTCCAATCCAATTGGTGCGGATCCGAAAATGCGAAGCGGACCATATAATGAAGAAGATCGTCTGCTAGACAACTTAGTTGCTAGTTACTTTGGTGACAAGCAGATTGATATCTTCGGATCTAACTGGCCGACGGTTGATGGAACGGCTCTTCGAGATTATGTTCATGTTCTAGACGTTGCGATTGCTCATGTTGCAGTTTTGGAAGGGCTATCTCGGCTTCGAAAAGGCTTTCATATCTTCAATGTTGGGTCTGGTCAAGGTCATACGGTGAAGCAGGTGATTGACACGTTCAATCAGCTTATGCCTGAGCAAATTTCGTATCGTTTTGTTGAAAGGCGACCGGGCGATTTCACCGGGTCTTGTGCGAAGGTGGATAAAATACGAGATATCTTCGGTTGGTCTGCTGAGGCGACTCTCGAACAGTGTATTATGGATCACCTGATTTGGAAAGGAACGCGAATTCCGGATTACAAAGGAATTCTGAAGGAGATGGCGTTATGATTCCTGCGATGACTCCGTCTTGGGTGCACGACTATCTTCGAAGGATCGGTGCTTCGTGGCAGGGAAAGGGCGTTGCGATTGAGCTAGGATCCTGGCTAGGTGCAACCGCTGTTCCTCTTTTGGAAGGACTACGGGAAGCCGGATACAATAAGCCGTTTTACGCGTATGATCGTTGGGAAGCCAATCGAGAACAAGTTCGAAAGGCGAGAGAACAAGGCGTTAAGATTACTAACAAACAGGATCTACTTCCGCTTTTTCAGGATAACGTTCTGAATGACGATATTCGGGTCTTTTGTCAAAAGGGCAATATTTCAGGGACTTTGAAATGGCCTTCAAATACTCCTGTTGAGATCTGTCTGTTTGACGCTCCGAAACAGAACCCGATTTTTGAACACGCAGTGCGTCAGCTTGGTCCCTCGTTCATTCCCGATGTGACTGTGTGGGGATTGCTCGATTATTATTGGCATCGAGATCGACCTACTGAAAAGAAGCGGGAAGCGGCCCGAGTTCCCGTTCGATTTATCAATCGGTATCATCAGAATTTCTCCTTGATGGCTGAATGGGGGCATAGCTGTGCGTGTGCTTTCTTTCGGTATCGTGGCGGTGTTGACTGGGAAAACGTTGAGGTGAGCTAAATGCCCTGGACAGTGGCAGACGTCGATCGTCATAAGCGCGGGTTAACTGCTCGGCAGAAGCGACAATGGGTCAACATTGCGAATTCTGTTCTAGAGCGATGTGTACGAGAGGGTGGTGAACAGGATGCTTGTGAGGCTTCTGCTATTCGACAAGCAAACGGAACAGTGGGGAATAACATGGAAAGCTATGCGTTTCACGCCAATAACTATCGGATTCGAACGGAGCAGCACGAAGGACGAAACCATCTTGTGGTTCCTGTTGTTATGATGGTCGAGGGCGTTCATAATGGAAGCGCGGGACCTCTTTTTCATCCTGCTGAAGAGTTGGAGCGATATCCCGCGACATGGAATGGAATACCGGTCACTGTTCCACACCCGCAGACAGTTAGCGGGATGCCCACATCGGCTAATACTCCAGAAGCGATAGAACAATTTCGTGTTGGTCGCGTATTCAACACGAGATTTGAAGATAATAAGCTAAAGGCGGAAGCCTGGCTTGATGAGGAAAGGCTGCGTCAATACTCACCCGAGGTTCTTGGGTACATAAGGCAGGCAAGACCCTTGGATGTTAGCATTGGCGTTTTTACCGAGGACGAACCAACCTCGGGTGAGTGGCATGGCGAGGAGTACGCTGCCATTGCTAGAAACCATAGGCCTGATCATTTGGCCCTCTTACCTGGAGAAGAAGGCGCCTGTTCCTGGGCTGATGGCTGCGGGATAAGAGCAAATCGGAGTGAAGGAGGTGATACGTTGGATGAGCAATTCGTAGTTCACACTCTGAGGTACTCTGGCACAGAGAATGCGCGGTGGTCGGCACCGAATCTGGGCGATTTTGATGTGGACGGATCTAGTTGGGATAACTTGTCTGCGTCGGATCGCTCAAAAGTGGCTTCTCACTACATGATCGGTAGCGGTAATGTTGATACGTTCGGGGATTTGAAGTTTCCGGTCGTCAATCCTGGAACGGGGAAATTGAACGAAAATGCGTTGCGTGCTGTCATTAGTGGTCGAGGATCGCAGGTTCGCGGAGTTTCTTCCGAAGTGAGATCTGCTGCGAGACGAAGAGCGTATCGTCTCTTGAACAGTGAGTTTGACGCAGGTCTTACGATTCCAACCAATTTGGAAGGATTCAGCGAATTTCAAAAGGGCTTGCTTGATCAAGGGCTTTCGCTTGTGCCAGTAACCAATGAACAAGGGATGCGCGACGTCATTCAGCAAATCCAGTCGAAATTGGATTCGATGGATGATAACGTCAAAGTGCATTTTCTTGTTGAGGCGTATGAGGATCGTTTTATCTACGAGATTCGTCGACATGATGGCGGAGGCAACTCCTTCTATCAGCGAGAATACGAGATAGACGATGAAACTGTTGAGTTCACCGGGGAGCCGGTCGAAGTTCAACGCAAGGTAGAATTCGTGCCAATTCAGAATGCAAAAGGAGGTGTAAAAACCATGGCAGACAAGAAAGATCCGTGCTGCCCGGAAAAGGTGGAAATGATCCTTCAAACGGATCATCTGCACTTCAACGAGGCAGATCGGGAGTATCTGTTGACTTTGGATGAGAAGCGGATCGACGAGCTTCTTGCTATCAAGGTCCCTGAGACTCCTGCGGAAAACACCAGTGGAGATTCCACGGTGACGGAAGATCAGGCTAAGCAGGCGTTGGCTAGTCAGCTGGCCGATCCGGAAAAGGCGATGTCGCTATTTCCTGGCGAGATTCAGGAACAAATGCGATATGGGATGAAGCTTCATCAGGATCGAAAGGCGGAGCTGATTTCCGTGATCGTTGCGAATGCGAACGACGCCTATNNGACGGATATCGGTATCGAGGCTCTTGAAAGATTGGCCAAGGCCGTGACTCCCGTTGGAGACTACTCCTTGAGCGGTGGCGGTTCGAGTGGCAACGAGCAGCCTGCTACTAACAAAAGTGCAGGCGGTGTTTTGCTGCCGTTTGCCGTAAAGAAGGAACAATCGGCTTAGGAAGGAGGTGTTGATCAATGCCGGATAGAAAGACAATTCGTCTAAAGAACTATCTCAATATCATCGAAGAGATAGATGCCGGGGGAACAGTCACCCCCGGTATGTTGCTCCTTCTGAATAGTTCCGATAACGTTGTTGCACACAACGCGGCAGGTCAGAATGCCTCGCCGAGGATGTTCGCTCTTGAGGATGAGCTTCAGGGCAACGATATCGACGATAACTATTCTACTGACGACAAGGTTCAGGTTTGGTTTCCACAGCCGGGCGATATGGTGTACGCCATTTTGGCCGACGGTGAGAACGTCTCGATCGGGGACGAACTTGAATCCAACGGGGCTGGGTATCTGCAGGCACATACTGCGGATGTCGAGTCCTTTGAATCGGCGGAAGCGGGTTCCATTACCGTGTATCCCGAACAGATTATCGGTATTGCTCGGGAAGCGGTGGATCTGTCGGACTCGAGCGGGGCAGAATCCAGTGGAACTCTTGGCTATAACAAGCGGATCAAGATCACTATCGTATAGAAAGGAGGTGAATACCGAATGGATCCAATCGTAAATATGGACTTTCTTAGCAGGGGTAACGCGCAAGGTGCGATCGCCGGTATGATCCTTCAGGACGGTGGGATTGATCCCGGGAGAATGCGTCCGTTTGTTGGCGACGATGGCAGGGCCTATATCTCTATCTACAAGAGCGGCGATCCAAAGAGTCCGGATAGCTATGTCAATTATCCAATTCAGACGAACGCGACTCTTCGCAGAGATGAATGGGTTCGACTAGATGAGGCCTTGCTGATGGTGTCCGAGCAGCGAATTACTGGTGTTCAGGATCTTATCGACAAAGGACTGACCTACGATCTTGGCAACGGGATGGGTAGCACGGTTCTCGAGTATCATGATATATCCGACGCCATGGAAGCTGATCTGACAATGGACGGTATTACGCGAGGGGAGAACGATCGTCCCGAGTTCCAAAGCGTTTATCTTCCGTTGCCGATTATTCATGTGGACTACGAGATCAACGCCCGAGTTCTTGCGGCGTCGCGGAATCTCGGGAATCCCTTTGGATACAACCAGCGCAGAACGAGCAGCTCGAAAGGTTCTCGAACGTCGAGAAAACATGCTGTTCACGAACACTACGTATGCTTATGCCAGTGGAACGATCTACAGCTACATCAACCATCCTGATCGGAACACGGGTTCGTTGACCGGGAACTGGGATGCGTCAGCTGTAACTGCAGCGAATGTTGTTGCGGATGTTCTGGCCATGAAGCAGGACGCGATCGATGCGTATCATTTTGGTCCTTACGTGCTGTACATTCCGACGGCGTATGAAACGATCCTCGATGAGGATTATGACACGACAACGCCTGGTACGACTATTCGGGAACGAATCCTGAAGATCTCGGGAATCGACAGTGTGAAGGTGATCGATACCCTGCCGGCCAACAACGTTCTTCTGGTTCAGATGACAAGCGACGTTGTTCGTCTCGTTCGCGGGATGGGTCTGCAGAATGTACAGTGGAGTCAGGAAGGAAACATGATCACGAAGTATAAGGTCATGACCATTCAGGTTCCGCAAGTTCGTTCCGATCAGGAAGGAAACTCCGGGGTTGTGCATTACACCTAGGAGCTGATCGACTGATCGATTGATTGACAGATTAACAGAGCTAATCACGCACTGTGTCTGTGAGAGGAGCTAATCATGGCAGAAGTACAAGATCAAAAACTTCGGTGGAAGAAGACAGGGGGAGGTTCGCATACTCTTCATCGACGAGATGGATCCAAGAAGAGGATCAAGCCCGGCGAGACATTCAAAGCTTATCCGGATGAGATTCCGGAGGCCTTTCGGGATATCATTGTGCCCGTCGATAAGATCCCGGAAGAACCGCCTCTAGACGCGGTTACCGAGTTCGAGGTAAAGGAAGTTGATGACGACTCTCCGTTGGAAGGGGTTACTGGACTAGATGAGCTTGAACGTATAGCTGCAGAACAAAATGGAACGGAGATCGATGTTTCGCATCTCGATCTGGAGCCGAGACCGAAGAGTCACGAGAAACTGGAGAATGGTACTGAGCTTGTTCTAAGTGATCCGAAGCCAGGCGGATGGTACGACGTAATCAATAAGGCTACTGGAAAGGCAATGAACGAGACTTCTCTCCGTCTTTCCGATGCCGAAGAGCTGTTGAAATCGTTGAGCGATGGTTGACGCATGGCATACTCCGAGTATGTGGAACGGTGGTCGGTGCTGGATAATTGGTGGCGGTCCTTCAATGCCAAGACAGTTCGGTGTGCCGGAAGAGATTATTGCGGATGTTTCAGCACAACGAAAGCCTCCTTCTGAGTACTCACCGTATCTAGAACCGATTCATCGGGATCACATCATCGGAGTCAACAACGCGTATCAGATCGGCCATTGGATTGATGTCTTGTTCTTTGGTGATTGCTCTTGGTATCTTGTTCATCGCAAGCGGTTGGCTCAGTGGCCGGGACTAAAGACAACATGTTGTAATCGGTTTGCTAACAAGGCGCCTGAAGATTCGGAAGGAATCAAGTATCTGCCGAAAGACAAAGCACATCGAAATGGCATTAGTCCCACGATCACGCGTGTGTCCTGGAATAGCAATAGCGGTGCGGCAGCGATTAGTGTTGCGGCGCATTTTGGTGTTAAGCAGATTCTCCTGCTGGGATTTGACATGTCGCTGGATAAGAAGAAGGTGAGTCATTGGCATGGGCATCACGGGAAGAAACGATCGCCTCCGTTTCAGCGACATTTGAAAGGATTTCCGTTCATTGCCAAGGATGCGAAGAACCGGGGAATTCAGATCTTGAACGTGAGTCCGAAGAGCGCGATTCCTGACCTAAAGAAAGTATCGTTGTCGGACGTGTTATGAGAACTTTGCTTGTTGCATTTGGTTCGACTACAAATCCAATGGGATTACAGTCGATCTATTATTTCTTAAGGCACAAAGGACACGGAGTCGATTTTGTCCATCTATATGGACACATTTCTCAGCTTAGTCGAGAAAAGAAAGAGTACGATGTTGTCGGAATCACGTGTAATACTGCCAATCGATCGAGACTTTATGACGTTTTAGCTCTTGTTAAAAATCGATGGACAGGAGCTAAAATTGTTCTAGGTGGTCGGCATTTTCATCGAGATGTTCTTGAAATGGAGAGCGAACGAGGATTACTTGATGTTGCAGATCATGTCGTTATTGGGGAGGGCGAGTATGCTATGCATAGTATTCTGGATGGCTATGTGAAAGATCAGATAGTGGACGGTCTTCTTTTGCCACGCGAATACTTTGATAAGGTCTGTCTTCCCGAACCCGGGTTTATTACCAAGAACATGCGCTCACGATTGGAGACTCGGCAACCCGCAGTTCTTTTTTCGCGAGGTTGTCCATTTAACTGTCACTTTTGTTCAGAATCTCGAGAAGTTCTTAGGGTTTCTCCTGATCGAGCAGCACAGCATATTGCTGATCTCGAGGAGTGTTTTGGCTGGAGACAGATTTTCATTTACGACGATATCTTTGGACTAGACTACGATTGGCTAGTGTATTTCAACAAGGGTCTTCGTAAGCGGAATGTTCGAGCAAAGTTTCGCGTGTTCATTCATGGTTCGTTTGATCGGGGATTGCTCGATCTGTTTCTTGAGATCGGCGTTAACAAGCTATGTCTTGGTGCGGAATCCGGGGACAATAGCGTTCTGAAAGCGATTAACAAGAAAGCAACTGTTGAGGATTACGTCAAGATTCATGATTTGGTATCTCCTCGGCGTGATAAAGTCCTTCTGCATTGTTTGTGGATGGTCGGAAATATAGGAGAGACGGAAGAGTCTCTGCAGGCAACGTATGAACTGTCCCGAGAGATTGGGACAGATAACAATCCGTTTTTCGGGTATTCAATCCCGTTTCCGGGCTCGTACTTTTGGAAGCATCGAAACGAATTCGGATCCATAACAACATATAATTGGCATCGATGGAACAACCGGAACATTATTTTTGTTCCTAGTGGACTTGGCAAGGATCGGTTGAGGTACTGGAGAAAGCGTGGCGCGGAAAGATCTCACAAAACGGTTTGATATTCTAAATCGTTTCATTGCTAAGCACGGTTTCACGATCGGTGCTGAAATTGGAACTGGCAATGGGAAAACAGCTCTGGAGGTTCTTCGAAAGAATCCGAAACTAATGCTAATTCAAGTGGCTTTTTATCCTGGTCCGGAGTCGTTGCCGAAGAAGCACTATCTATATTGTACGACAGGAAAGGCGCAAGCTCTGTGGAAGCGTCGAATTCGTCGATATAGTAATCAAGTTCGAATTATCATGGCTTCGAGCGAGAATGCTGCTCTAAAAGTTCCTGATGAGTCTCTTGATTTTGTCTTCATTGACGCGGATCATAGCTATGAACACTGTTTACAAGACAATCAACTCTGGTATCCAAAGGTTCGCTCGGGCGGTCTTGTTTGTGGGCACGATTATCATACTCGTCGTTTTCCTGGGGTTGTTCAGGCGGTCGATGAGTTCTACGGACGGGAGAATATTCGGTTGAAGCCGGATCGATTCTGGTATCTATGGAAACGCTGACAGTTGCATGTGTGTATTGGAAAGGGAACTTTCGGGCGGAAAAGTATAATCCTACGCCGTATAGCAAGAAATGGGTTAAGCGGCTTGCGAGAATGGTTAAACGCCATTTAGACGTTGAGCATGAATTCGTCTGCTTGACAAACGATCCTTTCACATCCGATCATATTCGGTGTATTGCTCTCGAACACGAGTGGCAGGGCTGGTGGGCTAAGATGGAGTTGTTTCGGCCCGATCTTCCAGTTGATGGTCGTATTTTGTATTTTGATTTGGACATGATCATTGTGGATAACATAGAGCCATTGATTGCTTCTCGCTACCCCATGGTCATTTGTTCGGCGTTCGGCAAACAGAAAAAATTGAATCCACGAGGATACAACTCGTCAGTTATGAGTTTTGATCGGTCCGATCTTACAAAAGATATTTGGAAGACCTTTTATCGGGCGCCTCGAATTCATATACGAAAGCTTCGTAGTGATCAGGATTTCATTATTAAGTACTTTCCCTATATTCACAAGTACCCTGACGAATGGATTCGAAAGTTGGGAGAATGTGAACGAAACGGTCGACTTGTTTTTCCGGAAGGGATGAAGATTTTGCTATCAATGCCGTTGAAGAATCACATGGCCGTAGACACGTATCCAGAACTGAGGGAGTTATGGGGATAGACCAGGCACCGATACTTATTGCAGGTCCTCCGCGTTCTGGTACGATCATGACAGCAGGATTGCTTTTTCATCATGGTGTCTGGATCGGTCGGGCACGAACAACGTGGTTTCCCGGGACTAATCCTGACCTCGGAGTGGAGAATCAGGATATCAAAGCAATCATGAAACGAGAGGCAGCAAAAGTAGAATATCGGAACTGGAGAACGCCCTTGCCCGAGCGCATTATGACAGAGGGTGTTAAGGAGGAGATCGAATCCTTTGTTCCGGAGGATGTTCCGTGGCTTGTGAAGACCTCCTGGACGCTTGCTTTTAATCACTTTTGGTTGCTGGCGTATCCCGATGCGAAGTGGATTTTAACTCTTCGGCCTGATTACGCGATTTTTGATAGTATGAATCGGCATCCGCGAATGAGGAAACGGCCTGCGGATATGAAAAAGCAGTTCATAAAGGCGTTGAAGTTTCGACAACAGCGGGTTCTTCAAGTTGCGCGATATAGTTTGGGGATCAGGGTCAAGAAGATTGCAAATCGGGACGAGGCGGAGATCCAGAAACTATTCGATTTTGTGGGGATCGAGCCAAACTGGGCGAAGATCAGCGAGTGGATTGAACCAGGCCGGATGAAATGAATATTCTCTGCTTATACTGGGAAGGCGATTTTCGTGGGCGAGATTTTTCGCCAGAGGACGTCTATCGCTTGCAACAGAGCGTGGATAAATGGATTAATCGACCGTATCAGTTCTACGTTCTTACGAATTCAGACCATTTGTTCGATAATGGCGCACGAGCTATTGGCCTAAAACACAATTGGCCCGGTTGGTGGTCAAAAGTTGAGTTGCATCGGGCAGATCTTCCTCGGGGTCGCACACTATATATGGATCTAGATTCGCACGTTGTGAGTGATCTAGGGCCATTGCTGGATTACTCCGGCAATCTTGTTATGTTCCGAAGTCGACTTCACAAGTCTGCTCAGAACAAGCAGTCATGGAAATTGGTTTCTCGCTATCAGGCTGCGGTGATGTTGTTTGATCCGGGGTCAACGGTTTCTCTATATAATCGTTTTTGTTTGAATCCAGAATACTACATGAGAACATATCGAAGCGAGCAGGATATCATGGGAGAGTGGATTCCGAATCAGCCCACATTTCCGGATAGATGGTTAATGAAGATGGGACAGTTAAAGCGAAATCTTGGCGATACGATTATTGTGACGGGGCAACCACGAAATCGCGATTTTCGTACGGTTGAGTGGATTGAAAGGATTGCACGGTAATGTATGTGATCTGCTTTTATTGGCAAGGTGATCGTTGGCAGCAAAGCGATTACCAGGCGCCAGAAGATCATAAGAATCTTCAGGAGACTCACCTGAAGCGAGCTGGTTTGATTTCTGATGACTTGCCTTCTCGATATATTAACAATCTGTATCAAGGCGTTAAACGGTTTTCGGATCGATCGTTTCGCTTTGTTTGTTTCACGAATGAATCTCTTGATGTGGATTCTGGCGTTGAACTGCGATCATTTTCCATGCCGACTTTGAATGGAGTTCTTCCGCGAATCTACATGTTTAGTCGTGAGGCCGGTCTTAAGGGACAGGTCTTATGTCTCGATATTGACGTTGTAGTTGTGGGTTCTTTAATGGATATCATGAACTACTCGGGTCGCTTTTGTGCTCGTTCGAAATTCAAGAAGGGTCTAGAATCGCGACTTGATGGAGATGTGATGAGCTTTCGTGCATGTCTCGAAACGGAGAATCTTTTTTGGAAGCCTTTCATTCAGGACGTTGATGCTGCGGTAGCATTAACAAAAGGACGTGAACGATACTGGGTTCGACATGTTGCAGGCGACTTTGCAGATCGCTGGGATAAGTACGCACCTAATCAAGTACTTAGCTACAAGCGACATGTTCGAGGAAAACGGCGGCCTCCAAGTACGGCTAGTATCGTTTCGTGTCATGGAATTCCACGACCGCATGAGATTGAAGATGCGTGGATTAAGGAGTACTGGCGATGATTGATCCGATCCTAATCACAGGATGTGCGAGATCTGGAACGAGTATGGTTGCGGGGACAATAAATCTCTGCGGTGCGTTTGGCGGCGAAATGTCGGGTCCGAACAAGAATAACCAGAAAGGGATGTTCGAGAATGCGCGGATTCGAAATCAGATCGTGAAACCGTATCTTCGAAGCATTGGAATGGATCCTTTAGGGCAATATCCGCTTCCGCAGATTGATCGAATAGCGATTCCGAACGATTGGCGACGGAATGTTGAATCTGTGATAACTCAGCAGGGATATAAGAGCGGGCCCTGGATGTATAAGGGCGCGAAAATGTGTCTGATGTGGCCAATCTGGAATCATGCTTTTCCTAATGCCAAGTGGATCATTGTTCGACGTCGTACTGGCGACATTGTAGCCTCGTGTTTCAAGACTAACTTCATGAAGGCCTATCAACGGTCGCAAGTTCAACAAGCTGTTGGTGTGGATAACGAGCGGGATGGTTGGCTCTGGTGGGTTCATCAGCATGAGCAACGATTTGTCGAGATGATTACTGAGGGACTTAATGTCAAGATTGTTTGGCCTGAGCGCATGGTCGGCGGTGATTATCGACAGATCATGGAAACGGTGGAGTGGCTTGGTCTTCCGTGGAAAAGCGAAGTTCTGAGCTTCATCGATCCCAAGTTGTGGAAAGCGAGGAAAAAGTGAGAGCAACAGTAAGCCAGATGCGAACGCATAGATTGCTTCGTTATTGTCAGCCGTTTCTGAACGGAGACCCAATTGATAGTTGTGTTGTTGCTGATCAAGAACAAGGGTATGTCGAGCGACACATGATGATTTCCGGGAATTATGTTCTAAATGCAACGCGAACAGCAGTTGCTCGAGAGCGATTATACGGGAACGTCGATATTCGGTTTGGGAGGAAGATCCATGGCAACTAGAACAAATGCAGTGGACGTGAAGAATATCATCGATACCGATTTGTCAGACGTCATTGTCGAGGAGTTCGTAGGCGATGCGAATCTGATAGTTACCGATATTGTTGGGAGTGATACGAATCTTTCGGATGCACAGAAAGAGAGTATCGAGAAATGGCTGACAGCTCATTTACTTGCTGCTACACGAGATCAGCAGCCTCAGGCGGAGGGTGCTGGCGATGCTCGAATAACATATCAAGGGAAGACGAGTGGTCTTGGTCTTGAAGGTACAATGTATGGTCAGCAGGTCTTGCTAATCGACACAACGGGCAAGTTTGCTGCATTGGCTGGGAAGAAGAAAACGAAAGTTTTGGCAGTAACCAGTTTCGAATAGGAACGATATGGCACGATTTCCCGAGCGATTGCTCAATCAGACAGCGGTGTATTGGGGCTCGCCAGTGGAAGATGGTTCTGGTGGATACACATACGCGGATCCTGTGGAGATATCTTGTCGCTGGGTTGAGAAGAATGAGGTAATTACCGTAAATACGGGGGATGAGCTCGTGTCGCGATCACAGGTTCAGATTGCACAGGATGTGGATGAGGAGGGTCTTCTATTTCTTGGAGATTTAGATGATCTAGATTCATCGGAGGAAGACGATCCTTCTACAGTAGAAGCAGCGTATCGGATTCGTAAATTTGACAAGATACCGACAATTCGTGCTGGAAAGACACAGCGTTATTTTAGAAAGGCGTATTTGTAATGGCTGTTGTTGAAGGTCTGGGTCGAGTAATTCGAAACTTGGATAAAGAACTTCGTCGAATTGAGAATGTGACGATGAAAGGTCTTATTCGTGGATCCATTATTATTCGGCGAAGTATGGATGATAATGCGCCTTCAATCCCAGTTGATCTAGGCAATCTGCGAGCGAGCTGGTTTACTGTGACGTCGGAAGGGCAAGCTGCGGGTCTTGGGTCAAGAGCGGGAATAGCTCGTTTTCGTGGGCCAAATAAAGCGGACATGGTCTCCGATCATCATGGTGAAGTAGGAAAGTATGCTACGGAGATAAAAGGAAGACGAGATCCTTTACTTATTATGGGATTCACTGCGTACTATGCAACATATGTTCATGAGATGGTCGGGGCGAATTTCAAGCAGCCCAAAACGGGAGCAATGAAAGCGGCGACTGGGGCCAAGTTTTTCGAGGCCGCCTTGAAGCGCGAGGAGAAGGCTGTGTTTAATGTGATTAAAAGCGAGGCTCGAATCAAATGAATCCTGCTTCTGAAGACATAAAGGATATCATCGAGGCTGAATCGTCTCTCGGACTAGTTTTTGCAACGGATCTTTTCACAGGGAAAGAACCGACTAGTCCCGCGAACTGTGTAACTATATTCGATACGCCTGGTGCTTCGCAGGATAATACCCTTGGAAACGATAGCACGTACCAACGGCCGGCTGTGCAAATACGTGTACGCAACACTGACTATGCAACCGGTTGGGGCGTGATAAATGATATACGAGATCTACTCCATGGGAAGGGACCGGAGACATGGAATGGAACTCTATATAGTTCGATTGTCTGCTCCAGCGAACCTGCCTTACTGGACTGGGATACTAACAATCGAGCTCGTTTTTTCGTTAACCTTGAGATTCAAAGGGGGTGAGAAAAAGGTTATGAATCTTCTCAGGTCCATTTTTAGCTCGTTGGTTGGCTGTCTTTTACGCGTCGTGAGAAGTACTCGCGGGGCGATAGGTAGCCAGGGTACGGAGTTTCGGAGATGGGATTCGGGAACAGGTACGTGGGAAGCAATTTCGGAAATCATGTCCATTTCCGGTCCGTCGATGACACGAACAACTATCGACACGACCACTTTGGACACTACCGGTGGCTATATGACTTTCATCGGAGCCCTTCGCGACCCTGGCGGAGTTACTCTCAATATGAACTTCGACAGGGACACGTATGAAACGATGTTGACTGACTTCGAGGACGATAGCGCGCAAGACTACGAGATCGTTCTCCCAGATAGTGATTCAACGTCGTTTGAGTTCCAGGCTCTGGTGACAGAGTTACCATTAACCATTCCCACGAACGACAAGATCTCCGTTGACGTCACTCTGAAGATTTCGGGTGAAGTAACAATCGAATCTGGCAGCGGACCTAGCGCCGGTGCCTAGATGAATTGAATCCTAATCATGGATCGTTCTTAGGAGGACTAATCATGACCCAATTAACACGCGATGAATTGCTAACGAAACAGGAACTTGCGATCGAAAAAGTCGACATGGGCGAAGGAACATTCGTTTATGTGAAGGAAATGACGGGACGAGATCGTGATCGATACGAACGGTCGCTTATGACTGAGGTAAAAGACGGGGATGGAAACACTACTGGTTACGAGCGATCTTTGGAAGACTTTCGGGCTAAACTGGCGGTTTTTACAACGTGCGATGAAACTGGGAAGCTCTTGTTCAAGCCGAGCGATTATTCCGTTTTGAGTCAAAACATCGGTGCGTTCCGCTTGGAACGAATCGTGAACAAAGCGCAAGAACTAAATTTGATCAGCGAAGCGGATAAGGAAGCTCTCATAAAAAACTCCGAGGGCGGCCAAGCCGCCAGTTCTACTTCAGACTCTGCCGAGAGCTAGGGTATTCGCATCCGGACGAATTGCTGAACAATTTGACGTCTCGGCAGATTAGCGAGTGGCAAGCAATCAATCGAATTGATCCGCTTAATAAGGAACAGCGGCTTGAATTCATGCTTGCAAGGCTGTGTTCGGTGATAACAAACTTGGCAGGATCCGTTTATGGGAAGAAAGGGCAGTTCAAACAAACAAAGCCTCTTGATTTTCTACCTGACTGGGGGAGTGATGGGAAACCCAAACGACAGTCAGTGGACGAAATGAAAAGCATTCTTATGACAGTAGCGTCGGCTAGTAAGCGGCGAAGACATAAAACACGGGTTAATCGACCTCCAAAACGATTAAGGAAAGACGATGGCTAATCTAGGATCCTTGATTGCAACGCTTGGCGTGAAACTAGGTCCTTTGCGAAGTGGGTTTCGTAAAGCTGAGCAGTCCTTTCAGGACTATGAAAAACGAGCCAAGGGTTCTATTAAGCGAGTGTCTAGCGCAGTATTCGGTCTACGTTCTGCGCTGATTGGTCTTGGCGGTACTTTACTTGTTCGACAATTTGTAAAGACTGCTGACGCCTTGTCATTGGTCGAGGGTCGATTGAAGCTGGTCACTAACTCGGCTGAGGAACTGGCAACGGTTCAGACGGAACTTCTGAGAATTGCAAATGACACGCGAAATGCATATCAAGGAACAGCGGATTTGTATGCTCGGGTGGGCCGAGTGACGAGAGACCTGGATGTTTCGCAGAAGGACCTGCTTCAGACAACTAAGACTATAAACCAGGCGTTGATCGTGTCGGGTGCTGCAGCTCAGGAGGCAAGTGCCGCGCTTGTCCAGTTATCTCAGGGTTTGGCTTCGGGTACTTTGCGAGGGGACGAGCTTCGTTCAGTATTGGAGCAAACTCCTCGATTGGCAAGAGCGATTGCCGAAGGGCTTGGAGTCACAATCGGTCAGCTTCGAGAATTGGGAACACAAGGAGAATTGACGGCGGATCGAGTCATAAAGGCGCTGCTTTCTCAGAGAGACGTGATTGAACAAGAGTTTAGCAAGATGCCGAAGACGGTTGGCCAGTCGTTTGTTGTTCTGAATAATATAGTTGGGAGTATTATCAAGCGTATTAATGATAGTACGGCCGCCACGGGCGTGATGATTTCTTTGATTGAGGACTTTGGCAAGGTTATTAATGCAACATTCACTGTTGTAGAAAAGAGCTTTGCTGATATAGAGAAATCTGGTGTTGCGGCTGATATGGCGATCACTATTCGGAACAAGCTTGGAAAGGCGTTAGAATATACGGCTTTGGCAGTTGCAGCGGTCTCGGATGCTTGGCTCGGGTTGAAGGAGGTGTGGCAAGTTCTCAAGATCGCCTATGCTACATTTGCAGAATATGTGAACAAAGGGCTCGAGTGGATCATGAAACGGATTAATGACCTACTCGCAGTCTTTCAGAAGGTGATTGCGGGACTACATGCAGATTTTCGAGCAGCCGGTCTTGATTTTCTTGCTGATCAGTTTCAGAAATCGCATCTGTTTGTTGTTAGAACACGCGTTGCTTTGACAGGAATGACAAAGCAATTACGGAATAATCAGTATTTTTGGAGTGGGGTAAAGGAAGAAGCAAAAGACACACTGGGCATTCTTGCTGCACAGGAGACAAATCTTCAGAAGACAAAAAAGCTCATCGAGGCTGTAAAAACGGAAATGGAGAACATGGACGCAGCCGAAGCCGCTATACAGAAAGCCGATGAAGCTGCTGCATCTGTCGGGGAGGCCCTGAATCTTCTTCCGGATGAGAATGCCAAAGCTCTGAAAAAGATGGAAAAGCAGTATGAGGATTGGCAAAATACCGTTGGCGATATGTTCACGGATTTCTGGATTAACACTTTTGAGCATACGGGTGATGCATTTGAGAAGCTGAAAATGGACATGCTTCGGACCTTTACAAGTATGCTAGCTAAAATGGCGACCGAAGCAATTGCGAAACCGATCTTTATCCCTTATATTCAGGGTGCAGCACAGGCCCTCGGTTTGAATATTCCTGGAATTCAATCTACGAGTGGAATGGTTCCTTCGGCACTAAGTAAGGTTTCCGAGATGCTTGGACTAAAGGAGACTTTAGATTTATTTGGTGTCGGGATGGATAAACTGGGGATTGCAAAAGGGGCGGCAGGGATCGGAAGTTTTATGAATGCACCGCTGTATGGTCAACAAATGGTTAATGTTCCGGGAGCAGGCATGGCTGCGATACCTGGCACGGGCGTTACGCCTTTTGGTCTCCTCGGTGCGGGTGTTTCTGGATATAATGCATATCAATCATTTCAAGCCGAAGACTATGGTCGAGCAGTCTATCAAGCAACAACTGCCGCAATGTGGGCTATACCGGGTATGCAGCCTATCGCTGCGTTGATGTCGATCGGGGATTTGATCGGGATTGACGATTTGATGTCGAACCTTGGTGAATGGATTGGAGATAGATTCAACGATCCTGCTACCTTTCGAGGAAAATACGGTCTGCAAGCCGGGCAAAACTTCAATATTCTTACAAATCCGGCTCTTGCTTTCGGGACTTCTCTTAATTTTCAGGATCAACAGCAAACTGAACTACAGAATCGTATTAATACCGTGCTAGACGAGTCAATCGGAGAAACGCTACGTCAGATTTCGACTCAATTGAATACACTGATTCGTGAGGGTGTTATTGATCTTGAGGATATTCCTCCGAATTTCATGCTCGATACGATCAATAGGCTGAACGTAGAGCTTGGTCTGAAGGAATATCCTGATATATTCCAGCAGAATTTGGAACGTAATCTTAAGAACTGGCACAACGTTCTAGTTGAGGAATCGAACAAGTTTCTTAAGCTGCCGTTGCAGAGACTCGAGTTTCAATTGTCGATGGTTCCGTTTGAGGAGCTTCGAAAGCGAGCGACTGGCGAACAAGGTACTCTTGCTGATCTAAAAGAAACCTTTGAAAATCTATCCTTTGCCTTGGATCGGTTGAATGAGAATTCTGAGACGTTCTATACGGATGCGCTAATGATTCTAACTGAGCAAGTTAATGTTCAGCAAGAAATCAAACGATTGACGGATACTCAGCTTTCTCAAGCAGATAGCGCGATCGGGACGATGGATACGATTCTTCGAGACCTGGATAAGATGAGCGGTCTCGATGTTACTAGCCAAACGCGAATGGAAGGGGTGTTCAGTGAGTTTGTTCAGACTCTTCTAACAAGCGGCGCTTATACCTTTGAAGAGCTTGCTTCGTCGGCGGCTCAATTTGCTCAGTTTATTCCTGATTTTATTGCTTTTCAACAGGCCTTTGGTGGAGACACGGAGCTTCTAGTTTCTAACATACGTGACACAGTCGAAACCATTCGAAGCAAGCTTGTTGAAGAGCGAGAGGACCTGTTGATTAGTTCGATTACGAATCTTACTGAAGCCATTGATAAGACTACAGAGCAGTTGACAAACTTGAATGAAGCCCGTTTTGAAGAACCAACGCCGAGTCCAACACCGATCACGATAACTATTGATGGTCAAGTAACAGAATTTGACATTGATGCAATATTTTCAGATGAAGAATTTCTTGAGGCTATACAAGAGACTATAAAACCGTTACTACCTCGGCCGGGAGGAACATATCCCTTCCCATAGGATAAATTATGGCGGATCAAGAAATGTACGACTATTTGCCTGGAACAGCGTCGGCTGATTATACAGCCACAACTTTCGCTGTTTCTCCTCAACGCGTATTACGCGAGCCTGGCCGATTTCCCGGACAAAAGCGGCATAAGTCAGACGGGAATACCTATTTGACTACGACGCGAAATGATACTCCTCGTTTTCGTGTTATTCTCGTGTTTGCTTCAGTAACCTCTGCGGATGCTGGAACTATTATCGATTTCTTTTATGATACGGCAAAGGCAAAAGGTCTTGCTCGGTCATTTCAATGGGATCATCCGACTGACGGGCACACGTATATTGTGAAGTTCGATATGCAGGATATGGATCGACTAATTCGGAATTTTGATCATGGCTTTGGGACTCTTCGATTAGTCGTGGTCGATAGGGTGAATGACTAATGGCTAGGACGTACACTGCGAATCAGGATACCGTTGCAGCACAAACGGATATGGAGCAATCCTGGTTATTTACTATTGTTCAAAATGACTCGGCTCAGACTACGGAGTACTATTCGCTAAAGGACTACTCGTATGGCGGAGATTCGTATGATGAGCGAGTTCTGGATGATGGGAAATTTCGCGGGTTCAAGCTTCGAAAGGGTAAATCAGGATACAATATCCATGCGCCTGACAAGATTCAATTCACGTTAGATAATTCGGATGGTGCGTTGACCGCTTCAGACTATGAGGGAGCGAACGTTTTAATCGAGCTTGTCGTTCAGGCAGACTCCTCATTAGAGGAAGTTATGGCCTCTGCCAAGTACCGAGTGAATGCGCCACCTCGAGATCAATATCAAACGATCGTTTTTGACTGCATTGACTTCGTTTCTGATAAGCTGAGTGGTGTGTGGCCGAACACGCCGCTTATCAAAGATCTATTTCCTGCTGATGATGCACCTAATCCGATTCTAGATACTATGTGTGTTCCGGTTATTGTAGGCGATGCGTACATTCCTCTACGCTCCGTCTATGTCTCGGCTGATACGGATCGATATTATGTGCTTGGTTTGGCTGATGGGGAGACCTATGAGATCGAGGAAATTAGATCGCCACGACATCAGACGTTGCAATCAACATGGGTTTCTAGTGCATTCGAAAGTGCGGGATTCACGTTTACTCAAGCAACAAAGGCTAGTGGCGGAGTCAACTATCGAGTTTTCCAGCCGATCATATCCGATTCCAATAATGATGGAACAGCGGATGCAAATGGTTTGTGGTTTCAAGGTGATCGCTTTCTAGATATCCCTGTTCTTTATAGACGGGATCGGACTAAATTCATAAATGGATCAGAAACGGGAACTCATGACGGTTCTTCCGATGCTGCTGGATTGGAAGATTCGGGAGCAAGTTGGCCAGTTAATGGCTTAGTTGGTGCGTATGTAGTAAATCGTACAGATAACTCATACGGGCGAATTACAGCAAATACAGCAACGAGCGTGACAGCTACTCTTGCGGGCGGAACAGATAACGACTGGGATGATGGAGATGCGTACACGATTGGTGGGCCAGCTTCGATTATTCGATTCGTTATGACAGATTCGGCCGAAGGCATGGGTTTTGATACCGGGGATATTGACGATACGGCCTTTGGTGCTGCTGAATTGGAGTTTAGCACGTGGAGCACTAACAATAACACGGGACTCGTTTGGAACGGCGGGTGGTACTTTCAGCAGAATCGAAAAAAGGTGATTGCTGATCTATTGAACATGTGCCATGGGTATTTTGAGACTGGCGAACAAATCGCTCTCAGAGTTCTTTCGAAAACGAACCAAGTTACGCTTGACAAAGACGATATTGAAGAAGACTCGTTTAGCTGGCGTCCACTGCAGGTAAAAGAAACGGACAGTGCGTATGTCTATATGCCGAAGTCGGGCGAGCCTCAGGACAAGTTATATCCGATCCAAGTTCCTGCCAAAGCCTCATATGATAATCCTTCGAATGCTTCTGCTCATTATCATTTGATTGATGACACGGAGCACGCGCAAAATCTACGATCGTTGTCGTTGCAGCGGGTTATTCTTAAGGACGGAATTGCCACGTTCAAGATGTTTCCGAATCATCTCAAGATAATGCCCGATGATGTCATTACGGTGAATGATTCGGAATATGGAAACTTCTCGATGCTTGTTGAATCGATCGAGATTGATCTTGACATGACTATGACCGTCAAGGCTTATACTACATATTCGGCACTAGACGATTATTCGGATATGGCGTTTCCGGAAGTCACGTTTTCTGATCATACAGGCGATACGACTGCTGCATACAAGTTCATTACAGCGGGCCCGGATGGTCCTCCGTCAAGTGGAGACATTCCTAATGTTCTCCCTGGTCGCCTTCGGGTAGGTGCTACAGGGAACTTCATTCTTCTAGATCCAAACGATCCAATTATCAAGATGGACGAAGGCGGTGTCGATCGAGTTCTTCTAGGGGATGTCGGCTCCGGTGTATATGGTCTTCAAGTAAATGACGAGAACGGCGATCCTGTTATCAAGATAGTTGGAACGGGCGGATCCGCAGAACATTTCTTTGCTCAAGCAATTACACTCGGAGACGGTAGTAATTACTCCGGATCCATTACACTAAATCACGCAGACGGTCAGGGAGACACCTACGTAGCTGGTAAAGACTCCGCTGCTACCTTCGATTTTCCCAATTGGGAGGTGGATGGCGGATTTATTTTGGGAGTGGATGATTCTGAATCGGTGGACACTACCAAGTTCTTTGTCGGGGATAGTGGATCCAATTATCTAAAGTACGACGGGACCGAGTTTGTTTATCATTCAGGATCGTCCGGTGCTCTTCGAATACTAGGTGGCGGTGACATATTTCTTGAAGGTGATGACGCTGAAGGTGATAAAGCACTAGTTATTTTTGAAACGGATATTCAACTTGGCGCAACCGTTACTACTAAAGCACTTGGTCTTTGGGATAATGCAGAAGGGAACGACAAGTATTTCGTCGTAGGCCACGAACCGACTTACGTTGGATCTTTCACTTTAGAGAGAAAACCATTTATGTCGGTGATTGTAGACACGTCCTACGAGTTCGATGTGGATGTCTTTCACCCAAATAATGGTGCTACCTCTCATGCTGTGCTTTATCTGTCAACTCAGTCCGATGATTCGCAAGAATACACTCAACTTGGTGCATATAAAGGAACGGATCAAGCCAGCCTCATTATGAGGGTGTATGATACACCACAATCCCAAATATATCTTACCAACGTTTCTGGTAGTGATTCCACAAGGTTATATATCAACTCTAACGGATCTATCGAGATCGACACGGCCAATGCTGATCCGATAATTATCTTCGACACTGATGGAGCAGATAGGTTTGCTCTTGGAGTAGATGATTCAGATAGCTACAAGTTCAAAATCAACGACGGAGCTACTCTTGCAGACAACTCTCTGTTTGAGATGGATACCACGGGCAGCGTTACTTTGTGGAGCGATTCGGCAGGTCAGCCAGCTATTAGGCTTCATCATACCTTTAACAATGCTGGAAACGAGCCAAGCATTGCGTTTCAAAAAGACCGCGCCAGCCCCGCAGCTGGTGAGGATTTGGGCGCTATCTATTTCCAGGGCGATGATAGCGTAGGCACAAACACAACCTACGTCTCCATGTTTGCTGAGGCCAGTGATCCAACTAATTTGCAGGAATCGGGCAAATATACAATTTGGGTTCAGGCTAACGCCACTAATGCTGAATTGCTAACTATCGATGGTGATGTTTCAGGGCAGGCAGAATTCAGGATCAACCAGCAAGGCATTGATCTTGATTTCATTGTTGAGGCCAGCGGAAGAACGCATGCTTTTTGGGTTGAAGGCAATACTGGAAATATAGGTATTAACAATGATGATCCGGCTTGGAATCTTGAAGTTTCCTCCGCGAGCCCTGCCATAGAAGTGTCCTCTTGGTCTACATCAGAAAGTCACACGGCCAAGATACGACTGCAAAAGTCAGGCTCAAGCACTATCAACACGCTGCTGGAGACAACAGACGATGAACAGATCGGGTCAATCTGGTTCTTGGGGGTTGATTCCTCAAGTACTGCTGAGGAATGCGCAAGAATTCACGTAGAGCAGGACGGTGCTGCAACTGCGACGGCTGTGCCCGGCAGGATAATGTTGATGACGGCTGATTCATCTGGCAACACAACCGAGGCTCTTCGCATAGACAGTTCTCAAAATGTCTGTATTGGGGGCATAGATCCGGCAGGTATATCAATGGGCGCTTCCGATGTTGTCCCAAGGTTTCAGGTGCATGATACGGATGAAGATGCGGCTATTGGTGTTGCAAGTTGGTCAAGCGGGACTGATCCCGCAAGACTTGTTTTAGGTCGATCTGATAGCGGCACGATCGGCACATACTCGATTTTAGCAGATAATGCTAATATTGGTTATATTGACTTTTGCCCTGATGATGGTGTCAATCTTGATCATGTAGCAGTCCGACTGATTGGTGAGGTGGATGATGGTAGTCCTGCTGCTGGAGACATAGGCGGACAACTCACTGTCCAGCTCCATGAGGGTGGTGGATCACTGACTACACAATTTAGGATACAAGCTGATGGCAGTGCTAATTTTGTGGGTNNATCGCTGACTACGCAGTTCAGAATACAAGCTGATGGCACTGCGAATTTTGTGGGTTCGCTTGGAGTTGGCAATACCTATCCTGATCTTTTGCTAACAGTGGGGGATAGGTCCAGTATAGCCGATGGGCGAATTTCCAACTATGAAGGGACACTTGATGCAACAACGGATTATTACCATTTCTATAACAGCTTTGTCAAAACCGCTGGAGCAACTGACGGTAATGATGATTTTCATGGCTTCTATAACTATGCAGCTCATGCTGATGGTGACGCAACGATTGGGGATATATATGGAATAATTAACTATGCACAATTAAATAGTGGCACTGTTGCTGACATATTCGGCATTTGGTCACTGGCTCATGCTACAGTTAGTGGAACAGCAGTTGCCAATGTTTACGGGGCATGGATTCAAGTAGACGATGACGTTGGAGCCTCCGGTTCAGTTTATGGCATCTACATCAACGAAGGTGACGGTGTTGACTACGGTATATATCACGATGGTAGTGGTGACAATGCTCTGAATCTTAGCGGAGGCAATTTGGGCATAGGCGTCACTGCTTTTGGGACAAACGCAGATCTTGCTATTGGTATAGCAAACGGTACTGCGCCAACATCGAGCCCGGCAAACATGGTTCAGCTTTGGGCTGAAGATATAAGCGCCTCTTCTGAGCTGCGCGTTAGAGACGAGGCGGGGAACGTGACTACGCTTTCTCCTCATAACTTCTCTTTGTTCAATCCTCCGCACGAAATGGCCTGGTCATATTATTCTGAAAATGACTTTGGCTGTATCAATGTTGATATGTTCGGTGCTATTCGCGCTGTTGAAGAACTTTGTGGACAGCAGTTCATTCATATGGCTGGGGAGTTCGAGCAGTTGGAAACTGTTACGTCGTTATACGAAAGAATCGAAAAGCTCGAAACGGAGCTACAAGAATTAAAGTCTGTTGCATAGGAGATCAGCCATGGCTCTCTATATCACATTCGATGTTACTAAAGACGCTGTTCCTGGAGCCATTCAATATGAATTCGCAGGTATTTTACTAGATGCTGCTGGTAGTCGTATTCACATCATGTTGGATAGTCTGGATGGTATTCATAGGCATACTGTGCACGTGACAGGTTCACAAGCAGACTCACTGATGTCGACAATCAACACGTCAGATTTCAGTCCACCTGCGGATAGTTTCAAAAAACGCATACTAATATGGTTGGAGGCGAATATCGCGGACTATAGCGGTACGATCACAGACGATTAACTATAAGGGAGGCTAATCATGCCGAACGAGGAAAAGAGCAAAAAGAAGCTCAAAACAGGAGAACTCGAATTAACGAATGAACAGCTTGAAACTTATCTTGGATCTGTGTCGATTGCTAATATTCGAACATGCAAATCGGCCTCTGCTGCGTCTAAGCACAAGATCTTTCAGGTGACCATGGCGCTAACAGAATCACCTGAAGCCAAGGCCTATCAAGCTACTAAGAAGGACCTGTTTGAGCGGGAAGGTGAAGAGATTCCGGAGAATGAATTACAGGAGGGTCAACGGAAAGGCCAAAAGACCATTCTGAAAGAGTCAAATCCCGAGGGTCACGCGGAGATGATGGAGTTGCTCGATCGAAGTTCCGACATCATCATCAAAAAACCGCTTCTTCCTATGGACGAGTTCGAAGGCTGTAGCGAAGCAGATTTCTCGGGATCCGCATGGATCTTCGACTGGAGAGCGACAGCCAAAGAAGTTCGAGATATCGAGAACCCTAAAAAGAAGGGAGGTAAGAACAAATGAAGCGAGTATCTTGGTTTGTGTTGACGGCTTTTGTATTTGTGATTTGGGCATTTGTGGGAAGCGTACACGGCGCAGTGATTGAAGAATCAGTGACTCTTGAGTGGGAACAGGAGATGATCGAAGACCTGCAGCCGGATGGTGGTTGGGCTGTCTATTGGGGAGACACCCCTGATGGACCTTTCACTCGATTTGAGACATCGCCCGGAGTTCCCTTGTTTTGGTCAGTCGATTCTGTGACTGTGATTACTGGCGACCCCATACGATACC
>JABAHP010001836.1_pt1 | contig 27115 bp, 14 predicted proteins | sample 7062081 | NCBI WGS metagenome assembly JABAHP01 (sample SAMN14534357, study PRJNA622989) | marine sediment metagenome | biome: marine biome [ENVO:00000428]; feature: marine pelagic biome [ENVO:01000023]; material: deep marine sediment [ENVO:00002113] | place: India: Gulf of Kutch | collected...
ACTGACATTTATTGATCCATCATTATTGGCGTCACCACAGGTGAAACCCATATTATTACTTAAATTGAACAAAATGGAGATGTCGTCAGAATAATAATTCGCCACGGCAAGGTCGAGATCAGCATCGCCATCCAGATCCGCCGCAAAAACTGAATGGGGAGTATTGCCCACTGCATAATTTACCGCTAACTGATAAATTCCGTCTCCATTGTTCTCTAATATGGAAACATTTCCATAAGGCCCTCCACCCGCCACCGCCAGATCAAGATCGTTGTCTCCATCCAGGTCGGCCGCAAAGACAGATTTGGGCTGAGCGCCCGCTGCATAATTTACAGCTGGCTGATAGGTGCCGTCTCCATTGTTCTTTAATATGGAGACACCGGAAGAATTTAAATTCGCTACTGCCAGATCGAGATCAGTATCTCCATCCAGGTCGGCCGCAAAGACTGACCAGGGAGTACTGCCCGCTCCGTAATTTACCGGGGCCTGATACGTGCCAGCCCCATCGTTAAGCAAAATGGAAACATTATTCGAATTGGCATTCGCCGCCGCCAGATCAATATCAGTATCTCCGTCCAGATCGCCCGCAAAGACAGAAACGGGACCATTGTCGGTTCCGCAACTTCCACCTAGCTGAAAAAAGCCATTGCCATCATTCTTTAATATAGAGAGACTAAAAAGACCAAAATTCGCAACTGCCAGATCAATGTCTGTGTCCCCATCCAGGTCAGCCGCATAGAACGAACGGGGATCATCGACCGATCCATAATTGAATGCTGCCTGAAAAGTGCCATCGCCATTATTTTTTAATATAGAGACATCATCAGAACTGGCATTTGAAACCGCCAGATCAAGATTAGTATCTCCATCCAGGTCGGCCGCGAAGACTCTAGCGGAATTAGAGCCCGTTGCATAATCAACCGCGGTCTGATAAGTACCGTCTCCGTTGCTCTTTAATACGGAGACATTGTGAGAAAACCAGTTCGCCGCTGCCAGATCAAGATCAGTGTCTCCATCCAGGTCGGCCGCAATGACTGAGTTGGGGGCTGCGCCCGCTCCATAACTCATTTCTGTCGGATAGGTGCCGTCTCCTTTGTTCATTAATATGGAGACATGGTATTGACCCGCATTGGCTACCGCCAGGTCAAGATCAGTATCTCCATCCAAATCGGCTGAGAAGACTGCGCGGGGATCACTGCCTACTACATAATTTACCTCAGCCTGATAACTGCCATCTCCGTTACTCATTAGAATAGAGACGTTGTCAGAAATAAGATTCGATACCGCCAGATCTAGATTTTTATCTCCGTCAAGGTCACCCGCAATGATTGAATAAGGCCCATCACCAGCTCCATAATTTACTGACGTTTGATATGTCCCGTCCCCATTATTTTCTAATATTGAAACGTCGTCAGAAAAGTAGTTGGCGACAGCCAGATCAAGATCCGTATCTCCATCCAGATCAGCGGCAAAGACCGCATGAGGACCATCGCCGGCTCCATAATTTTCGGCTGTCTGATAAGTACCATCTCCATCATTCATCAATATGGAGACATTATCAGAGACAAGATTCGCTACCGCCAGATCGAGATCTGTATCTCCATCAAGATCGGCCGCAAAGATTATGCGGGGGGAACTGCCCACTGCATAGTTTACTGCCGTTTGATAAGTTCCATCTCCATTATTAAGCAATACAGAAACATTATTTGAATTCCAATTCGCCACAGCCAGATCAGGGTCAGTATCCCCATCCAGATCGGCCGCAAAGACTGAACGGGGACGATCTCCCGCCGCGTAATTCACCGCTGTTTCATAGGTACCGTCTCCATTGTTCTTTAATATGGAAACATTGTTAGAGCTGGCATTCGCTATGGCCAGATCAAGGTCGGTATCTCCATCCAGATCGGCTGCAAAGACTGAAAGGGGTGCATCGCCCACTCCATAATTTATGGCCGCCTGATAGGTACCGTCTCCGTTGTTCTTTAATATGGAAACGTTGTCAGAACCTTCATTCGCCACTGCCAGATCTAAATCTGAATCTCCATCCAGGTCGGCCGCAAAGACTGAAATGGGGCCGGTTCCCACTTCATAGTCAGACCTGGCATCAAAAAGCATCCCGGAGCCTGATAGCTGCTGAAAATTGCCGATTAAGAAGATCAGAATGAGCACTAATTTTTTCATATTGCCCTCCTGCTTTTAGTAATGACCAACATCTTTTTTGAACCTTAAATCTCATTATAAACCAGTAAGTAAGATATCCTGAGTTTACAGATATCCGAGATAGCCATGCTTTTGACATAAAATTAATAATTTTGTGTTATGTCAATTAAATAAAAGCTCATAATTCAAATGCATCAATGCCAAAATTAAATTGATGATCAGACACTTAATTATTGACGAATGCGCCATTATTTTGGTAAATACTAATCATGTTTATTACGAATAAGCTCAGGAATGTGGCCCGGATTTATCTGATTCCTGCTTGACGCTAAGAATTATGGATCCGCAAAATATGCAGCAATTAAGGCGAGTAAAATGAACCTTCAGAATCCAGAACACATTTTCGCAATGCTTTATCCGTATATTGACCCGGATAGCAGACCGGAGCAGGATGAATTCAGCAACATCTCTGATTACTTCATGGATAGAATTTTAAACAGGGATTATTCATCATTTCACAATTTCCTGAAGAATGACTTGACTGAGGAAGAAAAGGCCAAGTTTTACTCTCTGATAAAGATATTTCATCTGGACAGTTTGATTTCAAGGGAGTTTACAGAGGATCAAAAGATATCTCTTATCAGGTATGATCTAATCGAAATCCCTGACGATATAACGAGATTTGACCTTTCGTCGATTTCCGCAAAGCTGAGGATAAATTATATAAGCGAGCATTTCAATGCAAGAGGGCATTTCGATTCAAAGCTCACAAGGTTATATTCCGACATTCGAAATGTCTTTAACCTGTATGGTGATGAGGTCAGGTTCTGTGACATCCTCAGCGAAAAGGAAATCTCGCATCTCCTTAATTGCTCGAAGCATAATCATGTCTGGACTGCGATGCATGATCTGGCAGAACGCTTGGATGATATGTTCTATTACACAATTCAAATACCTCCGGGAGAATTTATTATCGTACGTGATGATGAGGAAATCAGATACGAATCGAAGAAAAAACCATACTCGGTGAAAAGCGCCGAACTGACGCCCAAGGGATACGCTGTGAGCTGCGCTTTGAATCTGCTTTTTAATAATGACTTCCGGGAATTACCTCTTAAAACGCCGATTAGAACTTTTGACCCATTCCAGGAGGCCCATTATCAACCATATTCGGAAGAACGCATAATCAGGGATTACTATGATGAAATATATGGATTTCGTCGTTTCTGGGATTACATGGAAAATAAGGATGATCTTATAAAAATTCAAAAGCTCTGGCCGCGGTTCCTGGGCATTCAGCCAAATCCGCAATATAGCTTATTCAAACAGGAATTGATTCGGCTGAACATTCTGGATCAGGAGCAAATATCCCGACTCGAGGCATATTTTATAAAACATGTTGCTGATATGATCGACAGCCTTCTGCCGAGCCGTGAGTCATATCCTTTCCTTATCTGCAAGATGCTTGAAGAGGATCACCCTGAACATTACAATAGAATAGAAAATCAGGTGCAGGACGATTTGAATAGATTTTTCAAATCGCCGGACAAAGATTCAGCGTCCAAGATAAAAGCTCTCATAGTGGATCGCATGCTGTATGCCTGTATGTTTTATAATATTATATTTGGTGGAGGCAGTTACGCCTTTCCGAGTAACTCCCAGAAAATATCATCGAACAAAATCAAGGACAAAATTATTGCTTTTATGACGAGGGATTTTTTCGACTCCGACCCGGATAAAACCATTAAAATTAAAAATGATTATCGCGGACCTGAGTTAGACGCCGACATATTACGAGATTCGAATGTTAGGGAAGCAAAGACAGACAAATCGGAAACCGATTCAATAGAACCGGATAATGCCGACATTTTGTTTCCCGAAGGAATACCCGCAACAACTGCTTCGAAAATCATTGCCCTGTTCCTGAGCCTTCTCTTTGGGGACGGCAATTCATCCGAACAGGTTCGCAAGCGGTTTGAGCTTCTGTGACAACCAACGCTGACTCCAGTCCACGATTTCCGGAATGTATCTCCCTGGTTATAACTATTAATCTATATGAAAGGTTTAGATGGATTAAAAAATGCAATAATAAAATAAGCGGAGAGGCAGGGATTCTCTGAGGGGGATTACTGCAAGTATTTGTGCCAATTGATTTTACCAATTATGTGCAAGAATAGCAAAGATTTGATCTTTTTATATTTTTTCTTTTGTTTTCGCCTCTTTTCGCATTTTATGAGGAAGCATGGTCACAGATTGGGCACAAGGACAAACCAGAGATAGCTGTAACTCAAATAAGAACCTATGTCCTATATTGATCTTTAATAATCCAAGAATCAACAAGAATCTGACTACCACGCCCCGGTGGTCGAACCGACTCCAGATCCCTGTAAAGTATATGATATAACTCATATAGACTTTCTCCAGGCAAAATTGCCTGGCAATTTTCCTATTATATTGCCTATAAGGCAGCGGGCAGAAATAAAAAGCTATTGCGTTCCGACAAACTGCAGCCTAACTTTTAGTAATGCTCTGTCAACTTTGTCCGAAGACGTGCACATCGGTTGAAAGTATATACTTCGCAGGACCCAGGCGAATCACACGGACGGCAGCGGCCATGGGGATCCCGGTTGGAGGCAGTCAGGTCCCGATAACTATATTTTGTCTTTAAGAGTTTCGAGCATCTCCCGAGCGTTTTCGTTCTCGGGATTGAGCTCCAGCGATTTCCTGTAATTCAAAATCGCGTTTTGAGTATCGCCGCTTTTCATCAGCGCCTCAGCATAGCTGTCATATACATTGAACGATTCGGGGAAGAGTTCAATATTCAACTCAAACACTTTGACAGCACTCGCGAGTTGTTCCGAGTTGAGCAAATTGTAGCCAATAGCATTAATCGCCGCCTCTTCAATGTAGATATCCGCACCTTCGTTATTGAGCTTTCTGATTTTTACCAACGCCGTTGGAAGCGAGTCAGGCAATGCATTCTCGATTATCACAGATGCCACGGTTTTTCCCTGAAGAAAGAATGCCCTGATATGCATATTGTGCTGCGGAAGCACCCATTCGTCGCCGCGATCTCCATATAGCGGCATCTGTTTGACAAAGGCAAAATCATTGTCTGAGGATAACTGCGTGTATATCTCGTTGAGACTCTTGCCCTCCGCATCCGCTTTTCTGACCGCGTTCCATAGCTTTCGTATGTAATCCAAGTGGACGTGAGCGCGTTCTCTCGACCACACCACGTTCAGAAAGTCACACAACAGAACACTGTCAACCGCGTTGTCCCCTTCCAGAAGTTCTACGAGAACCTGGATCCATCGGGTGACGTCCAGTTCCTTTAATCGTGGATTTGGGTGTGGGGCGAGATGCAAAGGGGATAGGAGATCATCCGGGATTAGCGCCAGTCTTAATTCCGGGATTCTAATGACTGTCGTGCCGTCACGCCTGGCCTTGCCGAACCAGATCAATTCGAGCGTGAGATCGCCAAGATTCAGAGTCATTCTGTCTTCGTATGTCTCAGTTGGGAGTATCAGAGAAAATCCCGATTCGAGCTCCTCGGCCCGCCTCTCGCAGGTGCTGATCCACTGCTGCTCGCCGATTGCCTCCTCTGAGCCCGATTCGTAATTGGGCAGACGTTCGCGGGCCGCGTCTGCTTTCCATCGCCACATGCCAATCATATCATTAACTTCGGCGCTGACTACATCATCTTTGCCTTGATACTCATCCAGGAATGCCTTGTGTCCGATTATCGGGATACCTTCATAGGCGCCATTCCCCCCGCATCGGTCCAACCGATCAACCATGTTTATCAGATAGAGGAAGTCATCCCGTTTCAGGGTCTCGGCGATCCCTGCTTTAAGTCTTAGAGCAGTCGGTTCGGACGAGAAACTGTTGAGAACCACCAGCCCTTTGTCCGATGCAATAACGATTTGTTCCTCGCCATCCTCTCCATCTTGGTGGCTTTCCACCTTAAAAATTTTGTCGAAAATCTCTGTGGCCTTGAAGTCTTGGCTGTCTGCATATCCACCATAGAATGCACAGACGATAATTATAATTGTTGTCTGTAATATCGGTTTAGTTTTCATAGGGTACTCCTCACTCTCAACAGATCTATACCAGTATCTACGCTATTGTCATGCGGCGGTTGCAGATAATCTCTGTTTTCGCTCTGGGAAGCTGCCCCGCGCCTCATAGGCATATGGCAACATAAAGAAAACCGGCTTTCACCGGTTTTAAACTTGGCAACGAAGGCTTGCTTTTTCCTCAAGTGGAGAATAGGCTCAGAAAATGTGAGGTTCTAATTCCAGCGAGCGCATAGAATTTATTAAACTGCATACCGTGGATGCCCACGCCCCCGTGGATGAACCGACCCCAGGTCCCCGTGATGTATAATAGTTGGCCTGTAAGCGTTGCCTTTATCGCATGGGACTCTGGTAGAACTTTTGACATGTACATACGCCCTATATATATCTGGGTCCTCAATTCTCTTTGACATGCAATAAAAACCCGCCCATTTCTGAGCGGGCCTTGGGATAATTTGATTTCTCCATTAGCAATCCGGAATACCGTTATGATCGGGATCTCCTGGCGGATACCCGCCTATAAAAACATAATTAATTATAGCCACTGCGTCACTAACATTTACTGATTCATCACAGTTGGCATCCCCCGATTCAATCGGACTGGGTGCATCTCCACCAATGAAAACATAGTTGACAATAAAGACCGCGTCACTCACATTGACTCTATCATCTCCATTTGCATCGCCTACAAAATATGGCGGTATATAGACTGCAAAGGTCCTCGAGAAATCGGACCAGACCCCCGATTCAAATCCCCTTATCCTCCAATAAAAGACAGAATCTTTTCCAAGAACGCTATCAGTTTCATAGAACGAATTCGTTATCCCGCCGACATCGTTAATCGGATCCCTGAAATCATAATAGCGATCAAGTTGAAAATTGATAGTGTCTGAATCCACAAATTGGGTTAGACCACTCCAACCAAATGTGGGAGAGAGTGACGATGCAGGAAGTCCGTTCCCCGGACTAATAGAAGATAGAGGTTCAAATTCATAATAAAAAATAAGACTGTCATACCTGTTGTTTGCCTTATCGTAGAAAGGAACCAAATAATCTTTAAATATTATGGCCCTGATCGAGCCGTCGATCCTGACTCCTGCATCAAAGTAACCATCATTGGGAGAATTTGGACGATTAGTAATTGTAATTGCATATTCACCATACCCCAAGTTATAGTCCACCGATGATTCATCAAGAAAACCATCATTATCAACATCAAGACGCCAGTAATCTGAACCGGCAACAGTTGTATATCTTCTGGATATTATATATAAATTCGGATTTTCGATCTCGACAGTGACATATTGATAACCAGTTGTTATCATTTCATGTTCGACTATTGGTTCTGGAGGCAGCAGATTAAGGGCAACAACAGTGTGAGCGTTTGTTGTTGGAAAAAATTTACCAGCGGCGAAATCAGGATTACCATCTCTGTTGAAATCAGCGGAAGCGAGTGTAAGTATTACTTCGTCGGTTTGCATATCGATTACAACGGATGAATCAAAAAGACCTGTATTAGAACCCAGAAAGATCTCTAACTCCTTGTTTGTACCATTTGCGACTGTCAAATCAATATTATTATCTCGGTTAACATCTGAGGCCACCAAGTAATAGCAAACCCCTATTATTCTCGAAGTATCGGTATGGTCTATGCCCCCTTGACCATCACCAAAGCCGATAAAGATCTTACTTTCATGATATGGTCCTATATGAGGAATAATCAAGGCAAAATCGCTATTTCCATCCCTATCAAAATCTGCAAGGGCGTTTGCAGTTGTGAGACTGTATGCGGCGCTCCCAGTATATGTAGATCCTGAAAACATAAAATTGCCAGTTCCATCATTTAGCCAGATCTCAGCATATCCATTATCAGCTGAGATGACCACATCATCAATGCCGTCATTATTGAAATCACTCACATCCACAGATTTAAAGTTTGAGGGAAATGTCAGGTCCTCTCCAAATCCTCCAGAGCCATCCCCCAAAAATACATGATTCGGTGTTATAATCAGATCCAGATCTGCATCATCATTAAAATACCCAGCTTTAGTAGAACCTATTTCTAGCCCACTGTAATTGATCGTGCTCTTCTGGAAAACTCTGTTCCCCATGTTCTGAAAAATCTCTAGCTGCGTGTTCCCTGCTACCACAAAGTCAATAAGCGTATCACTATTTATAAAGCCCGTAGATATGGCACCCGTGCTTGTTTGAGAATAATCTATCAAATAGAAACCTCCTGCACCATTACCATAAGCAATGGAGATTTTATCTAATACATTCGTAAGAATAAGATCAGTATTATTATCGTGATCCATATCAGCGGAGGCAATTGCAAGGCAATTATAATTAAATGATTCAAATATTTCGAAGTCAAGCATGGCACTGTCTCTCACAGCAATGAAATCCGCCTTAACAATTGAATCTGCACCGCTCGGATTTGAGATCCTTAGCTTTATGTCATAATGGCCTGTATCCGAATATTGATGAACGGGATTCTGCTGGATACTGTATTGCCCATCACCAAAGTCCCAATACCAATCCGTTATCGGATCCTGCGACTCCGACAAATCTGTGAAAAATATATCTTCAAAGACAAGTGCTATCCGAGGTGAAGCGTCAAAATTAGGTGCAAACAACTCACAGATATCTCCGATGCCATCACCGTCCGAATCCTCTTGACCAGGATTGTAATCATCAGGACAGTTATCACACAAATCACCAAATCCGTCAGCATCGTTATCATCCTGCAATGGATTATACACATTGGGGCAGTTATCAAGATCATCCTCTACGCCATCATCATCGCTATCAAGAGAACAGCCATCGACAGACCAACATATTCCACCTGAAGACCAGGTAACCGCAGGATATATTGTGCCCCCTGATGAAGAGAAGATGAAAGGGCCTGCGGGAGGCACATAAGTGCTATCTACACATAGAGTTTCAATGCCGTCCGGTAGATCCGCCATCAGGTGAAGGGTCATCATATGTTCCAATGGACCGGCCTGCAATCCTGTACCCCCGGTATTTACAGCCCCCAGAAACAGCGTGTCAGGTGATTGTCCGTCCATACTTCTCTCTGATACAACAAATGCGTACTCATGTGTACCCCAGACATCTATAACAGGATACATCCGGCAGTCAGCTTCAACTGTCAATGCCTGAGAAATGCCATATCCTCCATCCTGTGAAATAAATGACCATGTCGCTCCATCATCGGAAGACAACCTGAATCCAAGCGTATACCCACTAAGCGTCACGTCATTTTCAATCCAGATTCTGAGAAGGTATTCTGCTCCTGCACATATTGTGTCAACTGGATTTCCAGCGGCAGTTACAAGATCCAGATGAACTTGATTCAAATAGTTGACATCCTTTTCCTCAAAAGCACTCGATGCGACATCTTTATCTAGCAAAGTGTTCGTATTGGCAATACTTGAGAACATTGCAAACAGAATTGCAGCAGATATTAAGATCCTCACTCTGTATTCTTTCATTAGGATATTGTACCTGGTTGACTTCTTTTATTGCATGCACAGCCAGCAAAGCACCCTTAATTCTAGTGCATTCAATAATTAGCAGATGGACAACTCAGAATTGACAAAAGGTGTCTGGAGACTACTGAATGACACCCCGGAGATAAGAGTACAAGATTACCACACGAAAAAATCGAAGAAGCCCATTGTATTATACTTGAAAGGTATAATAAATTGACATTTTGTCAATATCTTTTGCTTGTAAAACTGCAGACTCTATTGATCTGGAGGCTTTCGGCATCGGTACCCCGAATGGGTCAAGCGACTCAGGTCCTCAGAATGTAGATAATACGGTCTGCTAGCACTTTCCTTATTGATTTGAATCTCTGCAAAACTTTTGATGTGCATACCCCGACCCTGAGTATATGATCTGGGTTCCCGTCGCTTAGTCACATGCAATAAAAAACCCGCCCACTTCTGAGCGGATTTTGGATAAAGTAATTTATCGGATCAGCAATCTGGGATACCGCCGTCATTCGTATCGCAGGGGTCATTGCCTCCTGCGAATACATATTTGGCTATCCAGGCGGCATCGGAGACATTACAGTTGCCATCACAGTCCACATCACCAGCGACTAACTGGCTGGACGGGTCGCCGCCAATGAAAACATAGTTGATTATAGATTCGGCGTCGCTCACATTGGCAGAGCCATCGCTATCAGTATCCCAACACTGGTGTGAAGCAATATAGACTGTGAATGCATTCGAGAAATCCAGACCAAAACCAGCTTGGAACGGATTCCAACCTGCTGCTAATCCTCTTCATACTTTGACTTAATGTGTGTCAGAACTTCCGGATCGGCAAGAGTTGTCGTATCACCCAACAACTTTCCCCTAGCAATATCTCGCAATAAGCGTCTCATGATCTTACCGGAACGAGTCTTGGGTAGCTCTGGAGCATTTATAATCCGTTCAGGACGAGCAATTGCGCCAATCTTATTGGCAACAAAGTCAATCAATCGCTTACTTATTTGATCGGTAAATTCCAGACCGCTACCCAGTGTGACGAATGCCACCAGACATTCACCCTTAAGATCATGGGGTATCCCTACAACTGCCGCCTCCACGACATCATCATGCGCGACCAGGGCCGATTCGACTTCCATGGTTGAAATCCGATGTCCAGCGGTATTAATTACATCGTCAACCCGTCCAAGAATCCAGAAGTACTTATCTTTGTCCAATTTGGCGCCATCGCCAGGAAAATATGTCCCGTTCCATTTGGACCAATAAACATTGACAAAACGTTTACGATCACGCCAGATACCCCGCAACATCCCCGGCCAGGGCTGAGTGATTGCCAGATAGCCGCCACCTTCTTTGATCGGTCTGCCCTGCTCGTCGAAAAGCTTCGCTTCAATACCGGGAAAGGCATGAGTGGCTGATCCGGGCTTGGTGGGGGTGACACCGGGCAGAGGAGTAATCATGATATGTCCCGTCTCGGTTTGCCACCATGTATCCACTATTGGGCAATTCTCTTTACCAATGTTTCTATGATACCACATCCAGGCTTCAGGATTAATAGGTTCACCGACTGTACCTAATAGACGAAGAGAGCTGAGATCATGTTTTTCCGGCCACTTTTTGCCCCATTTCATAAAAGCTCGAATGGCGGTTGGAGCGGTATAGAAAACCGAGACACCATAGTCTTCCACTATTTGCCAGAAACGATCACGATCCGGCCAGTCGGGAGCCCCTTCATACATTACCTGCGTTGCACCATTGGCAGTGGGACCGTAGACAAGATAGGAATGTCCTGTGATCCAGCCAATATCAGCCGTGCACCAAAAAACATCATCCTCTTTTAAATCGAACACATATTTTGTAGTAGCATAGACTCCGGTCATATAGCCACCGGTTGTGTGGAGAATCCCCTTAGGTTTGCCGGTTGTACCTGATGTATATAAGATAAAGAGCGGATGTTCACTGTTAACGTAGACCGGGGCACAAAACGGGTCCGCCTCCTGCATAAGCCTGTGATACCAGTGGTCGCGCCCATCCTTAAAGCGTAATAAAAAATTACCACGCTTCATCACTATAACATTTTCTATCGAGGGACACTCGTTCAATGCGACATCGGCATCATGCTTTAGAGGAATAATCTGCCCTCGCCGATAACCACCATCGGCGGTGATAAGCATCTTTGCCTCAAGATCCAGTATGCGATCTCTCAAAGATTCAGGGGAGAAGCCGCCAAAAACCACCGAATGAATCGCACCTATACGTGCGCAGGCAAGTGTTGATACAACAAGCTCCGGAATCATTGGAAGATAAATTGCCACTCGATCTCCCTTACGGATACCCATCTTCTTGAGAACATTGGCGAACTTATTAACTTGTCTGTAAAGATCAAAATACGTTAGTGTCCGACGATCACCGATTTCACCTTCCCATATCAAGGCCGCTTTGTTTTTGCGACCATCTTTTATATGTCTGTCGAGGCATGACTCAGTGATATTGAGCCTGCCTCCGACAAACCATTTGGCATCAGGTGCCTTCCAGGTGAGCCCGGTATGCCATTTTTTATTCCAGACAAGTTCCGAGGCGAGTCTCTCCCAGAATTTAACATAGTCCCTGCGAGCATTTGCATATTCGGATTTTTTGCCATTGGCCTGCTTCTTAAAGCGGGTGGATGGATTGAATGTTCTTTTTTCTATTAAAAGTGTATCAATTGTGGTTGTCTTTATCTTCTGTCTTGATGGCACAAGGTCCTCTGAATTTGGGATTATACTTGTATCCTAATTAATAACAGAACGCTATCGCATCTTTTTTCTAATTAATGGTATTATAAATTGTTTTATACCATAGGTCGAAAGACTATTTTCAGCTTTAATATAATATATTTCTTACAGCTTCGTAAGAAGTTTTTTTATGCTCCTAATGTCTAACGCTATATTGCCTTTATCAATTTTGTACGTCTTCAGATAAAGCGTGCAGAGTATTTGTAAAGGCTAAACCATAGTCTGTCTTAAGTAATACAGTCGCTAGATTCTGCAAAAATGCCGTACGACTTTCTTATAACACACTGGAATTAAATAAGATACCAAGCTATAAAAAAACAAATTTGCCGAAGGCGGGATTCCTTTTGTTCTATTTTGACAACTTTATGAATTGATGCAACTTAGCCAGAATCGATTAAATTACAATGCTTTAGTAAGTATGAGTATCTTTGAGTAAATGTGAGTATTTTGGAGTATTTTGAAGTTGGCGGTTAGAAGGAGGTTAGATAGAAAAGGAGGTTTGGAGAAGCCCAAAAAAAAATCCGCCAATTGCTGAGCGGATTTTGGAGTAGGCTATTTCAAAGATCAGCAGTCCGGCTCCCCACTTCCATCTGTATCACATGGCTCATTGCCGCCAATAAAGACGTAATTTATAATCCAGACTGAATCAGAGATATTGACAACACCATCACAATTCACATCTCCGCAAGTGGGTTGCGAACGATAGACGACATCAAATGAGACCGGGGCAGCATAGGGATCATTAATGCTGGACACCGGAGTGCCACAAAAATCAGGCGCAAGCCGGGAATCATCAGTTCTCTGGAAGAACCAGTTAAATCCAGAGAAGTAAGCGTATGGCTGCACTTGAATCTCGGAAACAACAGGGGAGCCAGCTAGAAGGCCAAATTGAAGCGAATAACAGAGACGACTTGCTCCGGGCGGCAGGTTTTGAGACGACATAAATGCAGCTCCACCAGCAGCAAACGTCTCGCAGGAGAGGTTGTCAAAAGTTAAGTCGGATGCGAATAAAATGAGGTGATCGACAGCATCACCATGACGGTCGAAGGGCGGATTACTGCCGTATCCCATATCCCAAAACCAGTCAACGTCGCCAGATGTCCAGCAAACCTCCAGAGTGAACTGCAAGGTCTTTATATCGATGTCATTAGCGACCCAGATCTCCAAAGTGTTGTACTCGCCAATATAGGCAACATCCTCTCCACCGTTTAAATGAACACAAATATCGTTATCTGCGAAAACGTTGGAATCGCTGGCAAGTAATATCATAGAAAATGCCATCCCAAGAATGACTGACAGACTTTTCATGGCAATCCTCCTTTATAAATGTATCTAATTATTATTGAATGCAATAAACTAGCCTTCAGGCTTATTTTTCGACGAACCAGCTTGAAGCAAAACCAAGGTGTGCAGTTAAATATAATAATAATGCTGATTCGGTCAAGAATATTCGCGCCCCACGCCCCCGCAGATAAACCGGCTCCAGAGGGCCGTGTCAATAGATAATAGGCATTTCCTTTATTGATTAGGAATCTGGCAAAATAGGTCGCAAGCATTTCCTTGCTCGGTTATAGAAAATAAAACCCGCTCATTGCTGAGCGGGTTTGCTTAATATTTTTTCAGCAATCCTCAGTCGCAGCTGCATCAGCGGTCTGGTATTCAATGCTGATCGATAGGCAATAGGCATAACCATGGAGCATTTACAGCAACAGATGATTCGATTATTTATCCAGAGTATATGAGCCCTGCCACTCAACCGCATATTCAGTCTTTGAGGTGAAGTGTCCCACATAAGTGCCACTTCCGCTAATACCTTTGTATTTTCCTGCTCCATAAATGTAGGTGAATGTACCTTTTACATTTGTAGTTGATTTACCCTCTGTGTCGGAAATCGTATTGACCTCGCCCTCCCACTTCGCAATTGTTGTATCGCTGTCGTTCGCAAATATGACATAACCCAAATGCCTGCCACTTCCTTTTACAACATCGCTAAAAGATATGTTAAAAACATGAGCGCCATCCATGAAGGCTTGCTCTCCGGTGCTTTTGTTGGTACCTTCTGACTTAAGAAGGTTAACTGCATGGCCCTCAGTATCACCAATGCTGATTGGTTCCGCGGGTATATTGACAGCAGATATTTTTCCGGAAATATTAGTGGACTGTTGCCCCCGCGTGGTCACGGCACTAAAGGCAAGAATTAAAGCAAAGCAAATTACAAAAAAAGTTGCTTTGGATATTTTTGGGACTCCCATAAATCCTCCTCGATAATTAGAAAATAGAGATTTCCCTTTAAAGATGTTAATCCGAAGGTGTGTGGATTAGATATATCTATTTTGAGACCTTGTCAATATAATATTCAGGTATTTGTGTCGCTTCATCCATGCGTACAGAATGGTTTATCAGTAGGACATAGAAGCCTGAACCTGCGCCGATCCCACGCACCCGTGGGTGAACCGACTCCAGGGGGAACGTGGTGTATAATGATAGGCCTTTAAGCATTTCCTTTATGGCATGGGACTCCGGTAGGACTTTTGGATGTGCACACGCCCCCCTTCGCTATACATCTAGGTTCCCGCCGCTTAATTACACGACATAAAAACCCGCCCATTGCTGAGCGGGTCTTGGAGCCAGATTTTTCCCAATCAGCAATCCGGCGTACAATCTCCATCTGTATCGCAAGGGGCAGGTCTGTCGATAAGAATGTGATTTATAATATTGATATCATCGCTGATATTGATAGTACGTCGCAATTGTAACCAGTAAATGGCAAATATGAAGGAGGCGTACCGCCATAAAAAATAGTTGCTGCGATAAAACGTGTCGCTTATATTTCAGCTATAAAAGTATTAAAGGTTCTAAGATAAAAACAATCTATTGTGGGAGTCGGAATGTCTAAGATAAAACAGGGCATGAAGGATGTAATGGTCTTTTTAAATAAACTTGACGATGAGCGTAGGCGGCAAGAATGTCTTGAATTGATCGTTCTATTGAGCGATGTAACCGGAGAAGAGCCGAGATTATGGAACGACAGTATTATCGGTTTCGGGAGCTACCATTACAAGTATAAAAGTGGACGTGAAGGCGATTGGTTTCTCACAGGATTTTCACCGCGAAAGCAATACCTAACAATATACATTTTGCCGGGATTAGAAGCATTCCCATCTCTTCTGAACAAACTAGGAAAACCTAAGATTGGGAAATCCTGCCTATATCTTAAGGGTCTGCGAGATATTGACAAGAATGTGTTGAAGCGGTTGGTTCAAACTTCGGTAAGACTTATGAAAGAAACCCATGCTGTCAAGTAATGATTTCCCCAATAGTTCCTCTCCAATTGCGGAATGTCAGAATACGGCTTTTTTCGCGTTTTTAAGATGCAGAAAAAAGTGAATTATGAATCTTTGTATAAAGCAATATATATTAGCCTGAGTACCAAGGATATTATCACGGAGTTATAATGATTTATGAATGATATTCAACGCCATGATCGTTGGAAGAGGAGCGGCTTAAGAACATATAACGGGAAATGGGCAGACGACTATGATTCATGCTTGTGGTGGAGGTTCTTTTCGGCGCAGAATATGGATAAAGCCGTTGTTGATGAGTTGAGCCGATTTAATCCGAATTTGCGGATCCTCGATGTGGGTTGTGCTACAGGTCGCCTACTTAAATCATTAGCCAGGAATGGGCTGCATGACTTATATGGTATGGATATAGCTCCGAGAATTGTTGCAACAGCCAAAAGACGCCTGAAACCTTTAGTTAAAGACATCGATCTGCAAGTTGGCGATGCAGAGGAGAAAATTCCTTGGCTTAATAACACATTCGATGTGATTACTGCTACAGGTGTACTGCATCACTTTGCAAATCCAAAATCTGCTTTGAAGGAAATCTACCGTGTACTCAAACCCAAAGGTCAGCTGATCATTATTGATCCTAAGTTTTTTTCACCAATTAGACAGATCATTAATCTTTTCTTGAAAATTCATCCATTAAATGGTGACTTTCACTTCTATTCTCTTAAAGGAGTGACCAGTCTTCTTAAAAAATGCAACTTCAATATTGTTAAATGCAAGCAATATTCCTGGTGTATGTATATAGTAATTGGCGAGAAATTGTTATAGGCTTCTGAACATTCATGAACTGTTTTTAAATAAGATGCGAAGTTAGAAAAACAAATCTGCCAAAGGCGGGATTCTTTTTGTTCTATTTTGACAACTTTATGCATTGCTGCAACTTAGCCGGAATTTTTAAATTACAAGGCTTTAGTAAGCTTGAGTATCTTTGAGTAAATGTGAGTATTTTGGAGTATTTTGAAGTTAGCGGTTAGAAAATGGTTAGATAGAAAGGTTGGTTTGAATAAGCCCAATAAAAAACCCGCCCATTGCTGTGTGGATCTTGTATCAGGTTTTTCGGGCTTTACATCAACAATCGGGAATATCATCCCCATTTATGTCACAAGGCGAATCCCCCCCCAAGAATATATTATTTATTATCACCACTGCATCGCTGATATTAATAGTACTGTCGCAATTGCAGTCGGCAGACGGCATATATGGAGGAGGTGTACCTCCCTGGAATATGTAGATTACAAGATATACTGCATCACTAACATTCAGGCTTCCGTCGCCATTGGCATCCCCGCAAATAGTCTCCTGATCAGAATGATAGAGAAATTCACCATCAGATTCCTCAGCAGTATTTTTGAGGAAATACATGTCTTCCAGACCTGATCCCCCGCCCTTTATAAATGGATTTATTGGTTCCCCAAAATAGTGAATAATATTTGATCCTGTCTGAGAAAACTGATCATGCAGGCACATTTGCCAATCCGTACAACTCGATGGATTGGATGGATCGCAGTCATAGTTCCATCCCGTGCCCATCAGACTATTGCATGGCTCACAAATTGCACACATATCAAAATTCTGGCTTTCATTTTCAAGACCGTCGGTATACGTAATAACATATCTGGCAATTGCCTCATCATACCCGAGCATACAGTGCGCCTGGCACATAGCCGCTGCAAGCGGAGTGTCATGCCGTGGTCCCTGAACTGCATCGATTGCGGAATGCAAGGCATTCTGATCACTTGTAAGATCTTGAATAAGTACTATGCCATCGGCATTAAAGCTAATTACAGCAACCTGAAAAATACCCGGATATGTTACGTCTTCAGGATCCAGCAATTGGTCAATTTCATCATGCGCTATAGATTTTGCCCTTTTCAGACGAGATTCTCCAAGGGGATTTGCGCGCGACATGGACCCTGATTTATCGATCGCTAATACTGCATTATTTTGACAATAAATTGCTTCTTCAGATCCTATCAAATCCTCACATTCATTGTTGTTGGGGGCACAAGGCGAGGTTACTGAAATATTGTAAATTTCTTCCTGGGCATTGCAGAAGACAGGATCCATTGAAAAATTATTGTTGAGGCCAGATTGACTAGCAATACATCCTACCCAATCACCACCCTCATTGCCATAAACATCGCAGCATATCAATACAGGATTGCTATTTTCCATGCAGTATACGCTTGCACTGGGCCCCATATTAAAGGCAAGTATGCATTTTTCCATCAGCGGATCAGATTCAAGCCGACAAAATGCAGCACTCCCGTAGATCGCATGGTTATATGCAATAGTGTTGTTAATAACCGAACAATTAGAATTGGCACTAAAAGCGAGACCACCTCCCCTTGAAGCATCGTTCCCAAAGATGAGATTTTTTTCAATAGATGCATTAGATTCGTTGCAGCAAATTGCCCCGCCATCACCCCAATTGATGACCTCATTTCCTGTAATGATATTGTCTTTGATTAAAGATTCATCCCCCAAATTTGAATATATGGCACCGCCTACGTTATATGCGTCATTATTACTGATTAGATTACCGGTAATGCTGGAATTAGAACCACAGCAAAGCCCTATTCCGCCGCCGGCTTCAGCCAGGTTATTACTAATTACATTTGCACTGATGATTGGATCGGACTCAAAACATGAAATTCCACCTCCTGAATAAGCATAATTATCAAATATATCATTTTCCATTATAACGAGATCAGGGCAATATACGCACGAAATCCCACCGCCCTCATCGCCACCATCATCGCCACCAATGTTTTCTTTAATAGTGTTCTTGTAAATATATGGCTTGGCAATTACACAGTTAATGCCGCCACCGTTATCGTCTGCGTAATTTTGGGAGATCGTATTGTACTGAATCGTAGGCTGAGATCCATTACAAAAGATCCCACCTCCATTCATTGCATAGCCATGTTTTATAGTGAATCCGGTTATCACAGCGGAATTGCTTTCACTGTTATTAAATGTTACAACAGTTCCTGAAGAGTCTCCATCAATAATAGTTGAAGATATATATGAAGTATCGCCCGTTGCATCAAACAGGGAGGCAAGGACAATATTACGCCCTTTGAAGCTGATGCGCTCCATATATAGTCCCGGTTGAACAAGCACAGTATCGCCGTTCGAACTGGCATTTATCCCAGCCTGAATGCTTGGATAATCGGCCGGAATATTAATCGTTGTTGCAGAACACAACTGAAAAGCAGTTGCCAAGATGAACAATACTAATAAAGTGCGCATAGCAACCCCCATTTAGGCAGGTAAATCAATTAAAAGTACATGAATCCTCTGCTGTCTGGCGAAGTGTGTTACTTAAAATATATCAGAAATGCCGAAATTGTCAAGCGATTACCAATAAACCAACTTCCCTAATATATGCTGTTTTCCGGACCCATGGATAATACAAAATTCCACCTTCTTCCTAAGCGGGTATTGCAGTGATCCTTATTATATCAGCAATCCGGAATGCCATCTCCGTCAAAATCGCAGGGATCATTGCCTCCTATAAATATATAATTGGCTATCCAGATAACATCACTGACATTCACGGAACCATCGCAATTTACTTCTCCGGCTATGAATGGATCGGGTTCAGGCCCGCCGATGAAAATATAATTGACAATCCAGATAGCATCACTGACATTAACCAGTCCATCATTGTTGGCGTCACCGCAAAGAAAACCAATATTATTACTCAAGTTAAACAAAATGGAGATGTTGTCTGGATCTCCATTCGCCACAGCCAGATCAAGATCAGTATCTCCATCTAGATCAGCCGCAACGACTGACTCAGGCCCATCGCCCGCCCCGTAATTTACAGCTATCTGATAAGTACCGTCTCCATTGTTAAGTAAAATGGAAATATTGTTAGAATAGTAATTTGCTACCGCCAGATCAAGATCAGTATCCCCGTCCAGGTCGGCCGCAAAGACTTCATTGGGTCCATTACCTGCTGCATAGTCTTCCGCTGACTTGTAAGTACCGTCTCCATTATTCATCAATATAGAGACATTGTCAGGACCAAAATTCGCCACCGCCAGATCAAGATCAAAATCCTCGTCCAGATCGGCAGCAAAGACTGAGCGGGGCATATCGCCCACTGCATAATTTGCTGCTGCCTGATAAGTACCGTCTCCATTATTCTTTAATATGGAGACATTGTCAGAAAATTCATTCGCCACCGCCAGATCAAGGTCAGCATCTCCATCCAGGTCGGCAGCAAAGATTGACAAGGGTAAATCGCCCACACCATAATTTACCGCTGCCTGAAAAGTGCCATCTCCAGCGTTAAGTAATATGGAGACATTGTTAGAACCTTCATTTGCCACTGCCAAATCAAGATCAAAATCTCCATCCAGGTCGGCTGTAAAGACTGTCCAGGGAGCCAGGCCCGCTTCATAATTTACCGCTGTCTGATAAGTGCCGTCTCCATTGTTCTTTAAGATGGAGACATTGTTAGAATATGCGTTCGCAATCGCTAGGTCAATATCCATATCTCCATCCAAATCTGCGGCAAAAACTGAACGGGAACCGCTGCCCGCTCCATAATTTACCGCTGTCTGATAAGTGCCCTCTCCATTGTTCATTAATATGGAAACATTATCTGAACTGGAATTCACCACCGCCAGATCAAGATCAGTATCCCCATCCAGGTTGGCCGCAATGATTGAATGGGGGCGATCGGCCACTCCATAATTTACCGCTGTCTGAAAAGTGCCATCTCCATAGTTTTTTAATATGGAGACATTGTTAGAGAAGCCATTCGCCACCGCCAGATCAAGATCAGTATCCCCATCCAGGTCAGCCACAAAGACTGAAACGGGCGTACTGCCAGTTCCATAATCTACAGCTGCCTGATAAGTACCATCTCCATTGTTAGGCAGTATGGAAACATTGTTAGAAAAGCCATTCGCCACCGCCAGATCAAGATCAGTATCCCCATCCAGGTCGGCCACAAAGACTGACCAGGGTCCATCACCCGCTCCATAATTCACAGCTGTCTGATAAGTACCATCTCCATTGTTTTTTAATACGGAGACATTATCAGAAACTCCATTTGCTATCGCCAGATCAATGTCAGAGTCTCCATCCAAGTCGGCCGCAAAGACAGAAAGGGGATTACCGCCCACTTCATAATCTACGGCTGCCTGAAAAGTGCCGTCTCCATTGTTCTTTAATATGGAAACATCGTCAGAGGAAGCATTTGATACCGCTATATCAATGTCAGAATCTCCATCAAGATCGGCCGCAAAAACTGAAACGGGCATACTGCCAGCTGCATAACTTATAGCTGCCTCATAAGTGCCGTCCCCATTATTCTTTAATATGGAAATATTGTTAGAAATAGCATTGGCTACTATAAGATCAATGTCAGTATCTCCATCCAGGTCGGCTGCACAGATTGAATAGGGCTCATCGCCTGTTCCATAATCAATTCTGGCATCAAAAAGCGGCTCAAAGCCTGATAAAGAGCGAAAACTGATGAGCAAAGAGATCAAAACAAATATTAATTTTTTCATATTACCCGCCTACTTTTAGTAATCTGTGATTGGTTTTTAGAAAACTTTAGATTTCATCATAAACCAGAAAGAAAAATATTCTAAATTTGCAGCTAGCATAGGTGGGTCTTGCTTCCAATATTGAATTAACAATGCAATTTTATAAAGTCAAGAAAATATGCAACTCGAGCTTTCTTTTGGGCTGCTTATCGCCTCCAATACTGGTACAAAAAGAGAAAGGTAGATAATGGATTCTGATGATTATAAAATTATTGACTAAAATCACCTTAAAATCACCTATTATATTATGCTATTAGCGCCCTTAAATTAAACCTACCCTAAGATGTGGTGTCCATAGACCGGCCACCTCGAACGGTCTTTTATGCTAGATACTAATTAGAGTCCTTTATTAATCTGGATAATGGGAATTTGATTAATGTTGACAAAAAATCAGTTGCAGGGGTTAAAGGAAATTTTTAAGTTAGGGTGATAACATTGTTTGGGAGCTTGTTTCCGCCCAATGTGCTTCCGCTGGGCTTGTATAAGCAAATATACCAAGGGGGAAGATCTGCTGGCAAATTGATCACGACCATGGACGAGGTTGATCGTTTATTCTCCATGTATCAATGAATATAACTAATTGATCAAAGGCAGGCTCCAAAGATTGGCAGTATGATAATAGACCAAAATTATATAGGAGGCCTCGATGTATAAAAACTTTGCCTGTCTGACGATTTGCTTGCTGTTATTAATGGCTAGCGGCTTATTTTCCTCGGATTATCATTTTTTACCAAATGGAGATTATCCGGTAGGTACTGCGCCATATTCCATCTGTAGTGGCGACTTTGACGGTGATCTCGATAGTGATTTAGCTGTTGCCAATTACTTAAGCTCTTCTATTTCGATACTTCTTAACAATGGTGACGGGACTTTCGCAACTGCGGTTAACTATGACGTAGGTGGTTGGCCACGTGACATCATCGCCGGAGATTTCGCTGGGGATTTAGAAATCGATCTGGCCGTCACAAGTTGGAGCCCCAATGGTTTTGCCATTCTGGAAGGCAACGGTGACGGAACCTTCCGGGATACGGTAGTCTATGTACCCACAGGGATGGATCAACCCAGCGGTCCCTACTCAATTTGCTCCGGAGATTTTGACAATGATTCTGATAATGATATTGCCATAGCATATGATTTGACAGATAACGTAGGCATCTATCTTAATCAGGATAACACCAGTTTCTCATATTTTTGGAAGTACGCTACCGGAGATCATCCCTGGGATGTTATTTCGCATGATTTGGATGGTGATAACTTTGGTGACTTAATCGTTTTGAACTACTTTGAAAAAACAATCTCGGTATTAATTGGACAGGGAAACGGTTCCTTTGATATGCCTGCAAATTACCCTTCGTCAGGCGCCGGGGCGCAGCAGATATTTCTTGCTGATATGAACGGCGATAATGAAATGGATCTTATAGGTGGTATAGGCGGAACATATGGAGGTTATGATATATACACAGGCAATGGCGATGGGACTTTTGGGGCGCCCTTTTTCACCGACTCAGTCGGATATACAGCTCGGGTTTTTGTGGCTGATCTGGACAAGGACACTGATTTCGACCTGGCCTTTGCCAATATCGCTACAGATAGCATTGCAATTGTAATGAATGAAGGCGGAGGGATGTATTCTGATCCATCGGTCTATTATGGCGGTGGTGATGGCAGTGGCGCGATATTTATTTATGCAGTCGATCTGAATGGTGATATGTATAATGATTTGGCGGTAGCCAATGGCAATCTTAATAGCATAACTATTCTGATAAACGATGGATCAGGTGGCTTCCCTACAGATGTTGCAGATGATCGGGCTGCCGCCTTACCGGATAAGTATATGCTTACTCAAAACTATCCTAATCCGTTTAACCCCTCCACGGTTATCGAATTTGATATTCCAATACAATCACGTGTAAAAATTACGGTTTTTAACATGGTCGGCCAAAAAGTGACTGAATTAGTAAATGGAAATTATTCAGCAGGAAGTCACAGCATCACATGGGATGGCGTATCGAGCAATGGGCAGCGAGTCTCAAGCGGCATTTACTTCTATCGCATTGTAGCCGGTGACTTTATCGATTCGAAGAAGATGATCCTGCTAAAATAAACATGTCTTCAATATCAACAGAAGGGCGGGCCCGTAGCGCTCGTCCTTTTTTATTGCATCATAATAAAGGTACGGAAAAGTGGGGAACTCTACTCCATTGATTTCCTGTGAGTTTTGCCCTTAGTTCGATCTGACCCGTCGTTTTTGTCATGATAATAATTTCTAATAACAAAATGTCATATTCGGGGAACTTCCGGTCTATAAAGAGGGTTTTACTCCCAAAGCTCAATCTGATCTTCGCACTACACCATGTTTCTGCTTCAGGATCAGGTTGAGTTTTTTTATTTTACAAACGATCTGCATGATGAAAGCCATCAGCCGGAGAGGCCGATCGCTTTTGCATAGAACTTAATCTTAAATTGCTTGCCCTGGAATCAAGAGTGTTTTATATTTAAAGTCGACAATGAGGAACACTTAACCCGCTATCGAGTCTCGCCGACACCTTGCTGATGGAAAAATGACTTAGACGATCACTAAGGCTTTGTCTCAACAACTACCTGTCACGCAGGAGGCCGTGAGTTCGAATCTAGTCAATCCCATCATTGACATTTCAGCTCACAGGTTTTATCATCAACACAGCATGAAAAAATATCAACGTGAACAAGCGCTCGAAGTTGTGAAATCCGGATACGATCTGCTTGGCAATCGTTATACAGCCGAAAGAGAGAAGGCAGACAACTGGAAAGAAGTAAACGCGTTTACGTCGCTGCTACCCATCAACGGAAGCGTGCTAGACGCAGGGTCTGGAACAGGTGTACCAATAGCACGACACCTGGTTCAAGCTGGATTCGAGGTCGTCGGGATCGATTTTTCAGATACAATGGTATCAGCTGCACGAGTAAACGTTCCGGGTGCCACCTTTCATAAGATGAATATATTTGAAATCGATTTCCCTCTTGGTTCATTCGATGGGGTGATTTCAACTTATGCCATAATTCATATACCGAGGGAAATGCATGCCAGGATATTTCGGTTATTTCAATCCATTCTCAAGCCAGGGGGGATTTTGCTTGTTTCAGTGGCCAGTTGGGCATGGGAAGAATTCGCAGATTACATGGGGGTTGACATGTTCTGGAGTCATTTCGATCCGGACAAGACCCGATCACTCATAACGGACGCCGGTTTCAATATAGAGTTCGGTCGAGATGTGGAGACCGGCGGCGAGAAACATCATTGGGTCTTGGCACGCAAGGATTCAGTCTAATTAACTACTTTCCAGCACGTTCCGCGTGCCATGGAATAATCTTCTTTAGTTCGAAATCTGAATGCCACAAAAGTGGGGGTAAAGTGATATTTGGGGATACCTTCAATCGTCTGTTATTGGTTAACAAGTAATCTCTTCTACCTAATACCCTGCTTCTGGATGTTTTTGTCTTCTCAATTAATTACCACAGTCCCAAGTTGGATCCGAATAGGCACTTATGATGTTGTCAGATATTTTACCCAACTCCGCTACCTTGCGCCATGGATTGGTGAAATAGTAATTGTCGCCAATCAAATTTATAAAGTCTGCGCTTATTCGATCTTTCGCTGGACCTCGCTCCCTTTTATTTTTCTCCTTGTAAAAAGACTGGTACGCTCCCAAGTCGCTCGGATCATCACTGCCAAGATCTGGACACAGGTGACTGATAGCTTTTGCCCTGCCCTTGGGAAAAAGCGGTACGAATCCGAATGTTATCCCCTGCGATTCATAGTATTTTATCATCTCCTCCGGGAGGAGCGAATCAAAATCTCGCGAGATCGTCACAATTACCGAAATGTTAAGCCGGTCAGCTTCCACAGGCGAAAACTCCTGCTTGCATTTCATGACATTATCCAAGCTCCGCGCTCTCCCTTTTTCAAGATTAAAATTTCGATGAAAAGTGTCAATGCTAAAATAAACACGAAGCGGCATAGTCGAGCGAGCGATATATTTTGCAAAAAAACTGCGACATCTGCTATAATCGACAAAAAGACTTCCATTTGTGGTAAAGCCGGGTATGAACCCAGCATTAGAGATTTCGAGTAAGAGATCTATTAGGTTTCGATTCTTTTCTTTCCATAGGGTTGGTTCACCACCAGTAAAATGGACCCAGCTAACACTCTCCAATTCTCGACAATCTGAAAGACACAATTGGAGTTGTCGAAATGACAATTTGTAGCCAACATCCATGGGTGCGTCTTCATTGCTACAATGAGCACATTTAAGATTACACTGCTTCAGTAAAAAGACCATCATCAAAGATTTGTCTCTAATCTCAATTTTCATCAGCAGATATCCTCAGATATATTAATCTCAACTTGCAGGTCAATCTCTCGCCTTAGTAAATCCTTTCAAAACAACATAACTTATCGTGCGTTCAATTTCAACAATAGTCTCTTGAACAAGGTACAATCCTTAAGGGCATAAACTCAATCCGTTTAAATATTCATGACAAACATGATCACTGGATTCTAGACTTACAGAAGTATGAGGGCAGGATACTGTAATTCTGCCCTTTCTGCTGATAATCTAATGTCATCCAACGTATTCCGTTTCCTACCCAAAACCCAGTTTTAGCGAAGACCTGAATCTCACAAAAGTCTGGGGAGAGTGATATTGGGGCCGTCATTTTTTAATCCCGTTTATAGTCTTTAGCTTACAACATATCTAAAAAACAAACCTCACTCTCAGCAAACTTTTCTCTCTATACTTTATCGATAAACAAAGTCAATACGAGCTTCCGTTAGCTGGAAGATTTTCTTCTCATCGAACAACGAATGCTACTGCTTGTGACAAAAATAACTTGCGGTGGGGGGGGAGGATTCAGTATCTTGTTTGCTAAATAATGGTGTAAAAGGATAGGCTCCTAAATATCCAAGAAATCGCTGAATATCTGGGCGTCAAGGAGTCCACAATCTACAAGTGGACGCATGAGGAATATATCCCGCATATCAAGCTTGGCAAGTTTCTTAGATTCAAGACTCGCGACATTGACAAGTGGATAGATAAGAAAGCCAAGAATGGCAGAATGACCCGGAGGATCAATGTTGATTAGAAGTCGAGTTTATTCACTGCTTCATTCAGGTGATCCTGGGCAAGATGGGCATAAATCATGGTCACCTGAATATCAGTATGACCCATCAATTTCTGAACAGTCGGCAGGTCGACACCATTCATGATGAGATGACTCGCAAAAGTATGCCTCAAGGCATGCAGAGTTGTCAGGTTCTCAATACCGGCTTTCTTAGCCACTTTGATCATAGCTTCCCGGAGCTTGGTCTTTAACTGGCTCCCATCTCTATCAATAAAGACAAAATCAGTCTCTCGAGATCGGGGCTTCTTTTTCCTTAACCGTGACAGCAATTCAAAGAGCTGGTCATTGATCGGGATCTCCCGTTCGCCTGTCTTGGGATGCCAAAACTCCTTGGCCCTGATACTAATCTTCCGCCTCTTCAGATCGATGTCAGACCATTCCAGATTTTCAAGTTCCCCTTTGCGCATGCCCGTATTCAAAAGGGTAATAAATATGGGTCGAAGGTCATCCGGAGAATTGTCCAAGAGAAGCTTGCACTCTTCTTTGGATAGAAATCGTGGGACCTTGGAGTCC
>JABAHP010004851.1_pt2 | contig 27112 bp, 22 predicted proteins | sample 7062081 | NCBI WGS metagenome assembly JABAHP01 (sample SAMN14534357, study PRJNA622989) | marine sediment metagenome | biome: marine biome [ENVO:00000428]; feature: marine pelagic biome [ENVO:01000023]; material: deep marine sediment [ENVO:00002113] | place: India: Gulf of Kutch | collected...
CCACCCAGACGGTTGGCGCGGATCAGGGGTATCTCGCCCATTTCTCCATCGCGGATTTTCTTTATCAGCGCCTGTCGGGCCGGAGAGTGACGGCACTGGACGCCAGCGAGGACCTTGACGCCCTTCTTCTCGGCCTCCCGGCCGGCGCGGAGCAGCCGATGCAAACCGCCCGGATCAGAGGCGAATGGTTTTTCCATAAAGACGTTTATGCCCTTTTTGATTGCGTACTCGACATGCAGGGGCCGGATGTAGGAACGAGTTGTGCACATGGCTACATCGCCTGGTCTGAGGATGTCGATGGCCTTGCGGTAGGCGTCGAAGCCACGGAACTTCCGGTCCTGAGGTACCTCGATTTTGTCCGGGAACCTTTTCTTCAGCGACTTAATCGACCTTTCCATCTTCGCATCGATCAGATCGGCCGTGGCATAGAGCTTAATCGGACCACCGTTCGGGACAGAAAGGGCGTTGCCAACCGCGCCGGTGCCGCGACCGCCACAGCCGAGCAGCGCCAGGCGGATTGTGTTGTCTTCGCCGGCGAACGCGGAAGGTGCGATACTGCCAAGAACCGCCGCACCTGTAGCGACAGAACCGCACTTTTTCAGAAACTGTCGACGGTTGACATTTGACTTGTCGATAGATTTATTCATGTTTGCCTCCTAAATTGATGGTGGAATCGATAGAAATGTGATTTCTTAGAATGTGTATAAGGCACCACATCCGGCATCTGATTACTAACAATAACAACTGAGATTTTCCGTTTGGTATCATAAGTAGCGCTCCTGCACATTTCAGGTGGTATGATACAGGATTCCGTATCCGGTGTCAACTGTTGTATCTTTGGACTTTTGAGAGAGAACACTGTAAGGCACATTTTGCCGTAGAGTGTATCGAGGATTCCAAATGTCATGGATATTATTTTAGCTTGAGAAAAGCACCGTCATCGAGTATGTTGATAGTGGTGTTGTTACGTGAATTTATAGATTATCTAATGAAGCTTTCTGCACGTTTAGAATTCTCTCTGTTGATGCAGAAGCGGCTTTAAACAACAGTTTCTCATGGAAAGGAGGAAAATCTTATGAACACGAAGATTCAGCAATTTCCGTCTTATTTATTCCCGAGGCGATTTTTCGGCGTCCTGACAGTCGGGATTTTATGCCTTTTAATATCTACATCCTCGGTATCGGCCGAGAAGGCTGACGAATTGCTCAGGATGTCCGGCACCAAAGGTGGTCTTGTTGTCCATCTTGGGTGCTCGGATGTGGAGTTGATAGCCCGGTTACGTGCCGGCAATCAATACTTAGTGCACGGTCTTGACACGGATGCTTCCAAAGTTGCCGCCGCTCGAGCCAATCTTACTAAACAGGGAGTTTACGGTCCTGTGAGCGTTGATGAATGGGACGGCCGGAACCTGCCTTACGCCGACAATCTTGTCAATCTGATTGTGGCTGAAGAACCGGAGCGTCTCTCCGAAGATGAAATGCTTCGGGTTTTGGCTCCAAGGGGTATCGCTCTTCTTCGGCGTGATGGGCGATGGAAGAAGATAACAAAACCCTGGCCGAAGGAAATGGACGAGTGGACACACTACTTTCACGACGCCGACGGCAATCCAGTGGCTCAAGATACGATTGTCGGTCCACCAGAACGGCTGCAATGGGTGGGCGGCCCGCTTTGGTCTCGCCACCATGACCACATGGCCAGCCTGACATCTCTGGTCTCGGCCCAAGGGCGTCTTTTTTATATCATTGACGAAGGCCCCACCGCTTCAATTCAATTGCCAGCCCGATGGCGGCTGGTCGCGCGTGATGCCTTCAATGGAGTGATACTATGGAAGCGCGATATCGATAAGTGGAACAGTCATCAGTACCCGCTCAAGAGCGGCCCTGCTCATTTGTTGCGCCGTCTCGTGGCCGTGGGCGACCGTCTCTATGTCACTCTCGGAATCGACGCGCCGGTTACCGCACTTGACACCGCGACCGGCGAGACGTTGCTGACGTACAAGGGCAGCGAATACACGAGGGAGATTGTGGTGTCTGATGGCATTGCCTTCTTCGTTGCCGATACGTCACGTTCCCTGCTGCCGGATTGGCGACGCAAGGATACTTATGTCTGGGCGAATACGAGCAGGGCGAATCCTGGCTGGGGCTGGAAGGGAACGCCGCGTAAGATATTCGCTTATAACGCCAAATCGGGTAATCTGTTATGGGAGGCCGATGCTCCCGTTGCTCCCTGTTCGTTAGCGGCGGATTCAAAACGCGTAGTATTCCACAATGGGCAGAAATTAGTCTGTCTGGACCACCGGAAAGGATATTTTCTCTGGGAAAGCGAACCGGCGCCGACTGCAATACCCGTTCACACCAATACGGGACCGCGAGTTTTGCTCTACAAAGATGTTGTGCTTTTGGCGGACAACAAAGGCAAGATGTCGGGTTGGTCAACAAAGGACGGTAAGAAACTCTGGGAACAAAATCATCGGCCCAGTGGTCATATGTCCCTAAAGGACCTGTTCGTGGTGGAAGGCCTGAGCTGGACCGGTTCCATCGCCGGCAGCGGTCACGACGGCGCGTTTGCCGGTTATGATCCAATCAGCGGAAAGCTGGTAAAAGAGTTTGACGCGGATGTAAAAGTACACTGGTTCCATCACCGGTGCTACCCATCCAAGGCCGCAGGCAAGTATCTGATTACCGCGCGCAACGGCACCGAGTACATCGATTTGTCGACCGAACACTGGAAGCCGCACCACTGGGTGCGCGGTGGTTGTATATACGGCGTTATGCCGTGTAACGGAATGACCTATGCGCCTATGAATTCGTGCGGTTGCCAGTTGGAAGCCAAGGTGACGGGCTTAAACGCCCTGGCCCCGGGACCGGTCCCGAAACCAGCCAAAGCCGACCTTACAACTGAGGCCCGTCTGAAGCGAGGTTCGGCTTATGGAAAGGCCGATGGTCCGCCTGCAGGTCCGGCTGACTGGCCCACATACCGGCATGATGCAAGCCGCAGCGGGGCCAGCCCGGTCAGCGTTTCCAAAGACCTGAAGCAGGCCTGGCAGAAGAAATTGCCTGGTCGCCTCAGCGCGCCAACGATTGCCGCGGGCAAGATTTTCGTCGCATCCACTGACACCCACACNNNACAAGGGGCTTGCCCTGTTCGGTTCGGCCGATGGGTACATTTATGCCCTGCGTGCAAAAGACGGCGTTCTTACGTGGCGTTTTCGCGGCGCTCCGCTTGACCGTCGCATTATGGCATGGGAAAAGCTCGAATCAGTATGGCCCGTACACGGCAGCGTGTTGGTGCGCAAGGGCGTGCTCTACTGCACGGCCGGTCGAAATATGTACGTCGATGGGGGAATACGTTTTATCCGCCTCGATGCAGTCACCGGCAAACTTCTGGGCGAGACAGTTATGAACGACAAAGATCCCGAAACCGGGGAGGATATGCATCTGGCTTACTTAAAGAAGACTCAGGGCAATAACATGCCCGTGGCCCATTCCGATATCCTGTCCTGCGACGGCAGGAACATCTGGATGCGCTCGCAGAAAATCAACTTTGAAGGTAAGCGACTCGAAATCGGTCTTCAGAATGTAAGGGAACAGGACCCTAAAGAATTCCATATCTTCTGCCAGAACGGATTTCTCGACGACACATATTTCTTTCGTTCATACTGGACCTATGGTCGTCGCATGACCGGTGGATATGGAGGGTGGTATCAGGCCGGGCGTATTGTGCCATCCGGCCGTATTCTCTGCGTCGACGATGAGAGTGTTTACGGCTACGGCCGCAAACCGGAATTCATGACCAACTCATCCGTGCTGGAGTATCAGCTTTTCGCAGCGGACAAAGTAGTCACCCGTCAGTCTATTGAGCAGGTGGGAAAAGCCGAACGGGACATGAATGCCCGCTCAAGCCACAGGAACGCAAGCTCTTCCGACTGGCGTTTACGCCACTTTTTCCCGACCGGACATCTGACTGCCGCAAAGCTGCAGTGGACACTGGATCAACCCTCGCTGATTGCCCGCGCGATGACAGTAGCTTCAAATACACTCTTCATCGCCGGTCCACCCGACTTTCTCGATGAACGGCGTGCCTTCTATCATCCCGATGATCCGGACGTTCAGGCGGAACTAAAACGCCAGGCCGAATCGCTTGAGGGCCGGCATGGAGGATATCTCTGGGCCATGGCGAAGTCGGATGGCAAACTGCTCTCGCGCTATGCACTGGACACGATACCGGTCTTCGACGGGATGGCCGCGGCCGGGGACAGCCTCTATATGACTACTGTGGATGGACGATTGATTCGCCTTGCCGGAACAAAAGGTACTGCTCTGAAAAAGGCCGATGACAAGCCTGTCCGAATAGCATGGGATAAGCCCGAAGATCCCAACTATCTCCTGCCTCCTGTGGTACGGAAAGAAGGTGACTTTGCCAAAGTCACGCGGTGCCGGGTAGTGGCCTCAAAGCTGGGTTATCGCCTGCGCGCCACCAGCAGTAAGCAAGTGGGAGTGGCAGTGAAGAAACTGGAGCGGCCTATTACAGGCTCAGCCACTTTCAGAACCCGTATAAAGGGAGTCAAGGGCGGAGATGGTTTGCTGAGCAATGGATATCTGGTTTTCGGCAACAAAGCTAATGATTCCTCGCTAATCAAGTGTGGGGTACGACTTAGAGCTAAGAATGCATCTATCATCCAGGGACCTTTGCTCAAGGGTAAATCCAAAAGCGTCAAGATAAACGTTCCCGAAAATAAAGGCATGGAAATCATTGTTAGGGTAGACCTGAAAAGCCGGAAGATTGTTTACACGGTTGATGGAGTGACAATCGAAGCAGAAATTCAAAAACCACTAAAATCCATAACTCACGTAGGATACGCCATAGATAGCGCTCTTATCGACTTCGCACCTGTCGAGATTCATTGAGTGGGGCGTGAAGTAAAAAGGCGCTCAAGACAAGATGTTAGATGTTGGTTCATCCGGCGAAATTCCTAGCGGTGTTTATCGATGCCGTCCGGTGTTTTTTCCTTGTCTTGCAAGTGCCGGTAAGCTATAATAATATGTAGTCAAGTGCAAAGCTCCCATCCGGATAAATGGAGGAGTTTTATGAAAGAATGTCAACAATCGAGGATGGTTCCAATCGCAGTCGTCGCCTGCGCGGCACTGACAAACCTCAGCAGCTCCTGCTTTGCGGATAAAGGTGTCTTCGATGTACGCAGCTTCGGCGCTGCAGGAGACGGTAAAAAGCTCGACACCGTGCCGATTAACAAGGCCGTAAAGGCCTGTACGGAAGCAGGGGGAGGACAGGTGCGCTTTGGACCGGGTAGATACTTGTCCGGTACGGTCAACCTCAAGGATAATGTGGCGCTCTTCTTCGAGGCCGGGGCAACTTTAGTGGGTACTAAAAAGCTGGACGACTACCAATACTTTAAACCACCGGCCAACACGCCCGAGGCGAGATTCGGTAAATGGCACAGCGCTTTGATTCTCGGTGTAGATGTAAACAACGTAGCTATAGCGGGGCCCGGTGTTATAGATGGCAACGAGGTCTTCAATCCCCGCGGCGAGGAGAAAATGCGTGGACCCCATACTATTATCCTCGGCAACAGCCGTAACGTCGCTATCCGTGATGTTATGATAAAGGACTCGGCAAACTACGCCGTTATGATAGAATTCTCCGAAAAGGTCGATGTTCGCGGTATCAAGGTCACGGGCGGCTGGGACGGCGTCCACTTCCGCGGCTGGATTGACAAACCCTGTCGCGATATCAACATCATCGACTGCCAATTCTTCACCGGCGACGACTCCATCGCGGGCCGCTATGTCAAGGGGCTGCTCATAAAAGACTGTGTCATCAACAGCTCCTGTAACGGTATTCGAATCATAGGCCCGGTTACGAACATGATTGTCCAGGACTGTCTCTTTTACGGACAGGGATTGTTTCCACACCGCACATCAAACCGCCGCAACATGCTCTCCGGCATTATACTCCAGCCCGGCGGCTGGGACGCCTGCGACGGGGCGCTCGAAGACGTGCTCATCTCGGATGTTACAATGAAGAACGTCGCCACGCCTGTCACGGTCCTGCTCAAGAGAAGCGGCAACACCGTCGATAATGTCACCATCACCGACCTGACCGCCACCGGTGTCTATCGTGCGGCCGCCTCTGTCGAGAGCTGGACTGAAACCGCCTGCGGACGTGTGGTCTTTCGTGACACCAGTATCGAATACACAGGCGGCGGTACAGCCAAACAGGCCAAAGAACCTGCTCGAAAACCGGGAGTCGATGCCCGGCCACTTCCTGTCTGGGGTTTCTACGGAAAAAACGCCAGGGACATAATCCTCGAAAATGTTCATCTTTACTGTGCTAAAGACGACCTCCGTCCTGTTATTGCCTGTGAAGATATTGACCGTCTTGTCCTTGATGCCGTCCGTTTTCCTAATGTCCCCAAGGTGGCCGGGCCCATCGTGCTAAAAAACATCAGGGATATCAAAACTCGCGACGTGGATGTATACAGCCCGGAACCAGCCAAGCAGAAATAATCCAAATCAACCGTCGGGACTTCGAACTCGATTTTTTGTGGGCAGTGGTGCGGAGTTTGCTATCCGAAATAAGTGAACAGTGTCTTCTAACAGGGAAGTTCCATCAGCTTAGTAGCTCCGTTTCGACATTGTCGTTTTTTACGTTCCATATATTTTTTATATAAATCTACCCGATGGACTCCCAAGGACTTTTTTAGATACGGGGGCACTGCCATCGTAAATATTATGATGAATATAGATACGACCGAATGGTACTATGTTAGGGAGGGCTGGGACTTAGAGCATGAGCGGTATGACGACTATTGTGTGTGAAAATATTTATAGCAATAATTCAAATCGTATTTCAGCTGCCAGTATTTAGGATGACGGCTGTCTTCATGATAGATGCTTTTTGGTCATCGCTCAAATTTAGGTATTTGATTGATGAAAGCTTTGGACCGAGAACCATTGTGTACACAAAGTTAATTTTCTTACCCGGTATTACTTGGGAGCCACGATATTTTGAGCCTTCCACCCCTTTTTCAAAAAGTTCGTCTTCTGGGAAAACTCTGATTGTGTAAAGTTTTCCATCAATATTTATTGCCAGTGGTTTATAATTCACCTTTATTCTTGACTCGCCCCATATGGCTACAACTGGGAATTTAACTTTTTCTTCTCCAAGTTCCAAATATACTTCATGGGATAACTTCCAGTCTTCACTCGCTGCAATATCTATGATAAGTGCAGATGTTGGCCTACGAACACACCCACACAAAAATATCCCAGCACAATGAATTGATATGATAATTGTAATGCGAATACTTCTCATTTGACATTTCCCATATTAAAGGCTTGACTACGCAATCAAGCCTTCCGATTACACTATAATGTCAAAATCTCCCTCGAATTGCAAGCAATTAAATCCATTCCTTATCCATGGTCACCTTGTTTATAGAGCCAAACAAATTCTTGCGACTACTGCTGTTGGTGTTTGTAGTGATGGAAGTTGTTTGCTCTCGTTGAGCTACCTTTTCAAAGACTGTCATGAAGTTCAGGCAACTTTAATATCTCCATCCTCTACCCTGCGCAGTACCCTGTAAACCGTCCGCCAACTTACACCTGTAGTCCTGACAATGGTACTTATTCGCTCTCCGGCAGCCTTCATCTTGACAATTTATTTAACTTGCTCCATCGTGGTTTTTAATAACCGGCCTTTTGCCGGAATATTAACAAATATAGATATCAGGCAGTAACTTAGGTGTGTTATTTTCCGTGCCACTAATTCTTGCATCTTCGAGGATTGAGGGTACAATTCAATATAGACATTCACTCGGTACGAGTTCTTTTACGGTACTAATATCCGGGCTGTCCGGATAAGGAAAGGAGTTAAACAATGATACAATCTAAAAACCATACTTTTCTATTCCTTGTATTTGTAATGGCATTGACCGGCACCGCTCTACTCGGAGCAAAATCGGATCCCAAAGCAAAGACTGAAATTGTGCGCAAAGGCCTAATCCTGGATCTCGACGCGGATCGAGGAATCAAAACAGTTAATGGGTTAGTCTCGTCCTGGAAAAATCAGGTGGACTTCAAGGCCAGAGTCTTCAAAGCAACGAGAGACGCCAGCCACGAAAAGGGAACGGGACACCCTAAGCTGAAGGAAAAAGTGAAAGCCATTGGAGGTCATAATACCGTAGTGTTTAAACGACAGGAACTGATCAATTACAATGAAGACGCCTTCGACCATCTTATTAAAGGCAGTGGCTACACGTGGTTTGTCGTGATGTCGGTTTACAAACAAGTATCCGGCCTCAAGGACGTGAATTCCTTTTTCGGGAACTTGAGAAACGGCGGGAAATACGAAGGATTTTGGGCTGGTCTAAAGGATGATAACACACTCTGGACGGGTTCACGAAACGGCATCACATTCGGCCGGTGGGATGAGAACAATCCTCAGGTTACCGGTCCCAAACTTCAAACGAATCGCTACTATATAATCGCCGGCCGTATGGGCGCCGGAACAGGGAAAGTTGCCATCGAGCTTTTTGTCAATGGGACCAAACCAGCGGCGTCCAGACCTTTTCCCGTAAATCCAAAGGCGAACTCGTCCAAGATGGCGATTGGACAGGAACGAGATGCAACGAACCATCCGGGCCATGAGTCCTTTGACGGTGAATTGGCCCGGTTACTTATGTGGGAACGTCCACTGAGCAACAAAGAGTTTAAAAAGACACTGTCTTGCCTGAAAACAACATACATGTTGTCTCCGGAAGATAAACTCAATTGAAATTTGACCAACCATTGTTATAATAGCCGTGAGACATTGTATATGGAAGAGCCAATTCAAATTCGTGATAAAAGGGGAATTCACAATTAGTAAAGGAGGTTCGTCATGAAACTTCACTCAGGTTGTTTTAAGGTAATTTTCTTTGCTGTCGTGTGGTCGGCGCTGCTAGTGGTCATAGCCTGTCCCTCTGATGCAGCAGAGCAAGAGAGAAAAGTTACCATCCGGCAGTCGGAACTTCCGGCTGTTATAAGAAAAGCTATTGACAAGGCCTTTCCACAGGGCCTTATTATAAAAATTGAAAAGGAGGTCAAAGGCAAGGACCCAGGCCAGTATGACGTGGAAATACGTTCCGGAGAAAAAGAGTACGAAGTTGAAATCTCACCTGAAGGGAAAGTCATTGAGATCAAGGAGAAGGCAGGTAAAGAAGCAGAACCGGGCAGTAAGCAGGAAAAAAAATGGACCGACTCATTTCATCAGGAGAACTGCACGTTTTCTTCGGTCGGCAGGAATCGGTTCTTTATTCTCGAACCCGGTCATCAACTTACGCTGGAAAGCAGCGAGGAAAAAGTGGTTATTACCGTTCTGGATAAAACAAAAAAGATCGGTGATGTAATAACGAGAATTGTGGAAGAACGGGAGGAAGTGGACGGAAAACTCAAGGAGATCTCGAGGAACTTTTTTGCAATTTGTAAAGAGCACGGGGATGTATTCTATTTCGGAGAAGAGGTGGACATTTACAAGGACGGCAAGATAGTCAGGCACTCGGGACAGTGGAGGGCTGAGGAAAAGGATTCGAGAGCGGGTATCATAATGCCCGGCACGGTTCTGCTTGGGGCAAGGCATTATCAGGAGATTTCCCCGAACGCAATGGACAGGGCCGAGATACTAAGAGATGACGTGACGATGAAGACGCCGGCGGGCACCTTTAGAAACTGCTTAAAGGTGGAAGAGACGTCCGGAATAGATACGGGCGAATTATACTATAAAACGTACGCGCCGGGTGTGGGCCTCATCCAGGATGAAGACCTGATTCTGACCAAATGCCGCAAGGCAAAAAGACAAAGCGTTTCGCTCGAAGATTTGCCGCTTATTAAAAAGAAAACCGCCGACGTTCTGATTGCTTACGATTCCCTGACGGGCAACACCGAACGAATGGCGCAGGCGGTGGCCGAAGGTGTCAGGCGGGTGGACGGTGCGGTTGCGACGGTCAAGAGGGTCAGTGAAGTGAGCAAAGAAGACCTTACGGCGGCAGAGGCAATTGTTCTTGGATGTCCCGCCTATTACGCAAACATATCGGGGAGAATGAAAACCGCGATCGATGACTGGTCATGGAAAATGAAGGTTGATTTTACGGACAAGGTAGGGGGGGCGTTTGCCACAGGAGGTGGCCAGATGGGAGGCAAGGAACACGTGGTCGTCTCGCTTCTGCTTTTTATGATAAACAACCGGATGGTGGTAGCGGGCCCCCTTTATCAAGACGAAGAGGGAGAGGACATTTGGGCCGAAGTTGGCGCAGGAGCAATGACAGGACCAATCGATCCCGGCATCGGACCCAAAGAGCTCGACAGTGCCAACCGACTTGGTGAGCGGGTGGCTCATCTGGCTTTGAAGTTGTAAGTAATAAGGGAAAGTAATGAGTGACGTTACCCGTATATTGAACGCGATTGAGAAGGGAGATGCACGGGCTGTAGATCAACTTCTTCCACTAATCTACGAGGAGCTGCGCCTATTAGCGGCACAGAAGCTATCGAGGGAACGACCGGGCCAGACACTTCAGGCCACCGCCCTTGTTCATGAAGCATACATCCGCATGTTAGGCGGACAGGAGCAGGATTGGAAGAGCCGAGGGCATTTTTTTAAGGCGGCCGCTGAGGCCATGCGGCGCATTCTCATAGAAAACGCGCGGCGCAAACAGCGTCTTAAACGCGGTGGAGACCTTCAAAGAGTTGACCTTCAGGAGGTGGATTTGGGTATAGAGGGCCCTTCGGACGACCTTATTGCTCTTGACGAAGCCCTCGAAAAGCTTTCAAAGAAGGACAAGGTTAAAGCGGAGCTGGTGAGGCTTCGCTTTTTTGCCGGATTAACCAACGAGCAGGCAGCTAAAGTCCTGGACATTTCTACCAATACAGCCGACCGCTACTGGGCGTATTCACGTTCCTGGCTGCACCTGGAAATCTCAGAGGCCAATAAAAAAAGCTGAAAATATCCGGAATTAAGAATTTTTTTATTTTTTCTGGGGTATTTTGTCATCAAAGGGCGCATTACATAATAGAAGAAAAGGAGAGTTTATGTGTGCCGAACTAAAAAACGAAGAGTCGATTTTCTATGAAGCTCTTGAAATAGAATCTTCTGAAATGCGAAGCACCTACCTCAAAATGGCCTGTGGAGACGATACTAATCTTCTGGCCCGTGTTAAGGCACTTTTAGCGGTCCAGGAAAAGGAACGGAGCATCCTTGAAGATGCGGTTCCTTTTCTGGGTAGAAACTTGCAGGCCGCCCCCGTTACAGAAGGAACCGGCACAGTCATCGGCAATTATAAGCTTTTGGAGCAGATTGGCGAAGGAGGTATGGCTGTTGTCTACATGGCTGAGCAGGAAAGGCCCGTCCGCCGGAAAGTGGCCTTAAAGATTATCAAACTGGGTATGGATACCAAACAAGTCATTGCCCGTTTTGAGGCTGAAAGACAGGCACTGGCGATGATGGACCATCCTAACATCGCCAGGGTTTTTGATGCCGGAACGACTGAGGCTGGCCGGCCATACTTTGTGATGGAATTAGTCAAGGGAATATCTATCACTGAATACTGTGACAAGAACAGGCTAGGCACCCGCGAACGGCTGAAGTTATTCATTCAGATATGCAATGCTGTTAAACACGCTCATCAAAAGGGCATCATTCACCGGGACCTCAAGCCGACTAATGTCATGGTGACACTGCATGACGGAATCCCGGTACCCAAGGTGATTGATTTCGGTATTGCCAAGGCCACTAATCAACGACTTACTGAAAAAACAATGTTTACCCGTTATGCCCAAATGATCGGAACACCGGCATATATGAGCCCAGAGCAGGCCGAGATGAGCGGGCTTGATGTCGATACTCGAACTGATATTTACTCGCTCGGAGTTTTGCTGTACGAATTGCTGACGGGAACTACTCCTTTTGACGGAGAGAGGCTGCGTAGTGCCGGATATCTTGAACTGCAGCGGATTATCCGCGAAGAAGAACCTGCCAAACCATCAACTAGGTTGAGCACGTTAGGCGATGTACTCACGGCTGTGGCCGAGAATCGCAAGACCAATCCCGACCTGCTCCGAAAGTTGCTCAAGGGCGACCTTGACTGGATTGTAATGAAGTTGCTTGAAAAAGACCGCAGCCGACGCTACGAAAATACGCACGAGCTGGCCCTCGATATACAACGGCATCTCAATAACGAGCCTGTCACCGCCGGCTCGCCCGGCGTTGTTTACTATTTGCACAAATTCCTGCGCAGACATAAACAAAGGGTAGTAGTGGTGTCCCTTGTCATGGTCGTTATTGCAGCCCTGATGGTCGTCGGCGGAATGTATTTGCGTGCGCTGCGAGCTACGTCAAGTGCAGAGTCTCTCAGGCATGCCGATGCCCTCTTGAAGGCTCGGGAGGCTTTCTCGAGACAGAACTTCGATGTCGCAAAAGAACAACTCGCATCGATTCTCGACAGTACGCACGTTGGTCGCGAGGCGAGGCTACTCAATGCTAAAATCACCATGAACATCAAGGGTGCTGCGGCCGCCATTCTACCGTTGAACGATTTGCTGGAAGGGGCCGATCGTGTCGCCGGCGAGGCGCATTTTCTCATGGCGCAGGCTTACTTTCAGGGCGATCCGAACAATGCCAAGGAGATAAGTCAGTACCATGAGCAATGGGATTACCATCGACGACGGGCAGAGGAATTGCTCTCCGGGACAGCGACCTTTGATTTCCTCCAAGGCATGGCGGCAAACGCCATTGCCAGAAAGCTGTGTTTTCTCAACCAGGCCCTTGAAAAGGATGGTCAGTACTATGATGCCCTCCGGGAACGCGTCTACCTGTATTATGCGGCGGAGAATTACGTCAAAATGCTCTCAGATGCCTCGCGTATGATCGGAATTCGGCCGGAAAATCCCCTCGGATACTCGTTGCGTGCGAACGCGCTGCGCGAGATGAGCAGCTTCAATGAAGCCCTGGAGGACCATCGGCAAACCATCCGCTTGTCGCCTGGTGAGGCGGAACCATATAACCAGCGCCGCCATACATTCATGAATATGGGCGACTATGAACAGGCCCTGGCCGATGCGATGAAGTGCGTATCTATCGAGCCCGACAATCTTCGCTATCACTTCGACGTCTTCTGTGCACAAGTGGCCCTGGGTAGGTATGAATCGGCAGTGACAACTCACCGAGCCATCATTCAGCATCCTAAGGCAAACCATCAGTTGAATTTGAATGCACTTGGCGCCGGGGAACCTGGATATCACATTCATATGAGGCTTCAACGCTATGCGGCCAAGTACATCTTCGATACACTGGCGGCCGGAAGAACGTGGCATCCTCCCCAAGCGGCCCCTGAAGGGCCTGCTTTTTGGGTGCTGAATGAAGCAGCAGATTACTATCAGTATTTGAGCCGGCGGGCAAGGCGATTGGTCCGATCCGGCTTCGGGGGCAGCTGGTCGCCGGATGGATCCAAGCTGGTTTACAGTACGGGGGCTCCGGGTTTCAGCGGTCTGGCTATCCTTGATGTGGAGACAGGCCAGAAGAAGCTGCTCGCTGTTCCAGGCCAATACGCGGTGTGGTCACCTGACGGCAGATATATCGTTTACAATCGCCAACGCAAGATCATGACCTCAGCCATTCTGACGGACCGGATGCGGCAGCCCGAGGCATTTGACGTCGAGGAACTATGCCTCATCCGCGCTGATGGGACGGAGGAGCCCCAGCCGCTGGTATATGGTGGCCATCCTCAATGGAGCGAGAGTGGAGAGTACCTGTACTATCAGAGTCCCTCCGGTGTCATGACCATGCGCATTTCCGTAGAAGACGAAAGCGCCCAGCCGGAGCCCGTAGTAATGGCCCCTGCCTTTCAGCCGGAGGTCTCTGGCGACGGCAAATTTATTGCCGAGGCGGTAGGTGATCTGCGCATAACCGACATCGCCACCAGACAGGTCATCCAGAAGTGGCACGGTCCGCTGTGGAGCCACTATGTTGCGTGGTCACCGGATGGACATCAGTTGGCTATATATGGTGGGGGGGGCAAGCCTACAGGTCTATGGATGTATGATCGCAGAACCAATGAGGGCTACAAACTCATCAACGGCCCTATAGGTATCATGCCCGAATGGTCCCGGAACGGCAGGCAATTTGGATTCAATGTTGGTTTTCCCTACATTGAAATATGGATCGTCGATATACCGGCAGGATCATCACTGCTGGAGATGTTTGGCCCGGGCATAACTGTTAAGGAGCACTGCCAAAATCTGATAGACTACTATGGTAAAACAATCGAGGCTGCCCCGGAATTCACCCTGCTCTATCTGCGACGGGCTGAGCAAGCACTCCGGCTTTATGGAGAGGAAGGGGCATCCGCGTATATACACGACTTTGAATTGGCCCTGAGTCGCTGCGATTTTACTCTGTTTGGATTTTTACAGGAGGTCTGGTTCAGACATTGTTGGCCGCCCGATGGCCGATACAGGTCCACGTGGCCCCTGGCGATACTGCTGGCAGAGAAAGTGGTGGAGAAGAAACCATCCTGGATAGGAAACCTGGGCCTGGCCCACTATCGCGCGGGACACCTGGAGAAAACGATCGAGTTGATGCGCCCTGCGGCTGAGCGTCCCGGGGCGGGCGCGATAGCCTGCTTTCTTATGGCAATGGCTTGCTGGCAGCTCGAAGAAAAGCAAGAAGCCCATGTCTGGTATGCCAAAGGTATGGATTGGATGGGCAGTCACAAACCACCGCTGGGAGCGGTTTGGCTGCAAGCCGAAGCTGCCATGCTGCTGGGAATGCCTGAAACGGAGATAATGGAACTGAGAAAAAATAAATAAGCCAGTTACGCGTAGCATCGCGTTAAGTGGAGAGACGTAAGTTTCTCCCGGAAGTATCGAAGGACAAGAATCTGAAAAACAATCGAGATGTGTTGCGCAGAGGGTCCGCGCGCACATCGCAGCAAAAAAAGAAAGGATGGCCGTCGAAACAGCACATAGAGGGTGAGACGTGAAAGATTGACCTGAATGAAAATCCGCGAATGTTCTGTTGCGAAAGGAGGTTATGTGAATGAAGTAAATGTTAAGATTTGTAAGAATGTTTGGTTTTAGATTTTGTAGTTGTGTATTTGCAGTAGTGTAGTAACTGAACATGTGTTTTTGAAAGATATACTTTTTACAATTAAATATAGATTGGAGAATAGTATAATGAAATCAAAAATTAAAAAAGTAAGTAGCATAGTTCTTTCGTTGTCCATATTAACCTTTATGAGCGTAGCCATCGCTGAGACCGGACGGCAAAATGTATCTGGTTCCGGAGCAACGCAAGTTAATCCCATGAATGGATTATTTGAAGGTTCTGCAACTCTCACCATTGGTGGAGGCGAACCGGTGACAGCCAAATTAACTGCTATGCTCCTCGGAGATCCTGTACCAAGCGATGAAGGTGTACTCCACGCAAATGTTTCGCATACATTCGACTTCGGCAATGGAAATACCTTCACCACGAATGATAAGGCTATTTTAGATCCCATTGATGGATCTGGATTGTATACGATGAACGAAAAACTCATAATTGCCGAAGGAACCGGGGACTTTGAGAGTACCATCGGAGATCTGACCATCCACGGCCAGATATACCTCGGACCCATGGCATTACCATGGGCTTCGTTTGACATTCGTGGAGCAATATCTCGATAATGTTGCCAACAGTGGCGTTTATGAGCAAAAGCGACACATAAAGTACAATTCACATTAGCGAACGTAAAGGGCTGTGAGTATTGCTTGCAGCCCTTGTTCTTTAGTAAACAGGATACTATATCCCAATTTCTTATGTTGACGGTGATGTGTTTTTTGGTCTTGAAAAATAGGGAGGAGGCGAGGTCACCAAATGCGCGGGAGTTTCAAAGCTTTGTAATACAGTAAACTTTCTATAACGTTTTTCCTTCGATCAAAAGGCAAATGCCGTCTCCAGCATCGCCCCCCGGTCCGACACCCTTATCCTAAGGTCGAAGCGGTCATCTTCCGGAAGATCAAGGAAGTAATCGTGAACAATGCGAGTAGCAAAGTGTCCCAGGGCGGCCCCGAACAACACATCAGATGGGTAGTGTCTTTGGCCCTCTACCCGCGCCCATGCGACGCCGGAAGCAAGGGCAATGTTTGTCACCTGCAGCGGCCGCCTCAAACCCCACGGGACATCGATGTAGTCAAGATTCCGGTTGGAGAGAGTGGCAAAGGCAAACGACTGTGATGAATGACCCGAAGGAAAGCTGTTATCACCGCTCTCATCCGGCCGCTGACGATCGGTCCAGTCCTTCAGACCATTCGTCAAACCATCGGTTAAGAGATAGGCCCCCACCTCGACACCGGCACCCCTGGCCTTTGAGGCGGCCCACTGGTCGCTCTCGTCCCCGCTCGGAGTCAATATCACCGTCGCCAACGCCTCAATACGCAGTATGCGCCTCAGATCGTCACTGGCATCTTTGGCATCTTCGACGGAGCCAAAAATCGGAGTATGTTTCGTTGCCCAGTCAGAGGCCTTCTCGTCGAAGTCGTCCACGGCAAAGACCGCCGCACCCAAAAGTGGCCCGATTGTCTGCCAATCGAAGAATGCATCGTGCACTACCTTGCCCAACCTTTTGGGCTCGTATCTCAAAACCAGATCCTCACCCCAGCCTCGCCCGTTCTCCATCGTCCCGCATCCCGCTATAACGAACATGACCAGTATTACGACGCCTGCTACCACAGTCTCTTTTACATGACGCATAGCCCATCTCCTTGCATAAGAGCCGACTCTTGTCAACAATCGCCGCACTTTCCTTTTGACCTTCTTATTCTACCAGCCGGCTATCTTAAGTCTACAGCTAAAATCAAGGAATTATGAATGCAGAATTGAGCCCCGTTAGAAAGTATACGCCCGATCGTAGTCGGGGGCAGGCAAGGTAAATACGCCTCACTTTTAACGGGCTAAATATTTAGTCTTTTGCCGGTTGCAAGTTGCTCTATTGCATAAAAAAAGCCCTGCATAAATCTGCAAGGCTTTGTGGTTATTTCAATTCAAATTAAGAGTCAGAATTTTATCGCTGTCAGTGTTTTTTATTTTGTTCTAAGAGGACACGGAGCCGCTCTTCAACTTCCTGCTTCTTTACCGTTTGGTCCTCGAGCTTAGCAATCTCAGCCTGTCTTTCCTCCATTCGTCTTTTCAGGTCCTCAAGCCTTTCCCGCAGCCACTTATATCCGATTTTCTTTTCCTTTACCCTCAGGTCAAACCATCGGCTAAGTGCTTCTCTTAGCTTATTAATTAATTCCTTATTTTTCTTTTCGTTCTTTGTTCTCCTGATTTGACTAAGCAGTCTGTCCCGCCAGTCCTCAACCCTTATCTTTTCTTTTAGGACCTCACCCAGTTCAGGATTTCTTCTTTCCACCTCAAAAATCCCCCAGTATTTTTTCCGGAGAAGATCATATTTTTGTATATACAGGTCAGGGTCCTGAATTTTTTTCAGTTCTTCCGCTTCTCTGTGGAAATTCTTATCCAACCATTTAAGAAACTCTTCACGCCTCTGTTCCATCCATTTATCTATTCTTTCACTAAATATCTTGTCGAATTCTTCTCGTCCATGCTCTCTGAGCTGTTCCTGAAGCTTCCTCGACTTCTCCCTACGAGTTTTTTCCAGCTCTTTTGCCTTATCCGGATCGCTTTCCTTAATGCTTTTGATTATTTGGCTAATTTCCTCACGCATTTTTTCCAGCTCTTCCGCCTTCTCCGGCTTGTCTTCCTTAATGCTCTTTATAATCCGGACAATTTCCTCGTCCTTGAGTTCGAACCTTGGTCCTCGTCTCGGTCCACCTCGACCCGGTCCACCTCGTCCCCCGGGGCCGGGCGGCCCTTCCTGGGTCCAGATATCTTCTTTCTTCTCTGCTTCTTTTTCTTCGCTCGTCCCTTGAGCCCGGCAGGGCAGGGCGGACACCGTTATCATCACCGCCAGCATCAAAATCAAGAATAGTCCGTACTTTGCCTTCATTCCGTTTACCCTTCCCAAATATCGGTGCTAATTGCTACAAAATCCATCTCCAACTCGGTAACAGCCGACCTGCCGTTGCCGCCGGTTTCCCCCAACTCCAAAGTTGAAAACTCAATTTCAAGCTCATCGACCTCTGCGGTTAAGACGGCCAGGTCCGGATCGTCGGCGGCAGTATTCTCACTGTCCCAAAACTCTGGTGATAACCTAGGTACATACCGATGTTTTACCGGTCCGGTGTCTCTTACATACAGTTTTATGCTTACCGATGCAAGTATAATAAATACAGCAGCCACAGGTGCCAGCCTGTAGGCCAACCGCCTGAAAGTGTGCTCCTTCCTGAGCCGTATTTCTTTAGCAATCCTGCTGTTTATGGCCGCTATGAGTTCCCGGCTCGGCTGCGGCGCAGGATTTTCATCCAGGATTCGCTTAACCTTATCAAAATCATCAATGCAGCCTTGTGCCTCCTCGGTGCCGACGAATCTTTCGAACAAGTCCTTTAGATTTTCCCCATTTTGTTCATTCATAACACCGTTACTCCATCAATTCTCTCAGTCTCTTTATCCCCCGATGCAGCTTCGACAATGTCGTTCCAATCGGCTCACGCCGAATCATCGCCATCTCCTTCAAACTCAGCTGCGAATAAAACCGCAGCATTATCAATTCCCTTGTGTCGTCATTCAGCTTCGCAAGCTGTACTTGCAGTTTATCAATCCTTTCGTCCTCTGAACGTTTCGGCTCAGTTATTCGTTCCCGAAGCTGTTCTTTTCGAGCCTCGTGCAATTTTTTTCGTCGCTGCTTGCTCCTTAAATAATCGTTGAAAATATTGGTTGCAATCTTAAAGAGCCAGCTATCAAACGAGCCACCCTTGTAAGAACCTATTTTCCCTACCAGTTTGAAAAAGAGCTCACTTAGCAGCTCATCACTGAGCTCGCTGTTGCCCGTCAACCGATAGAAATAACCATAGATGCGGTTGGCATAAAAATCAACTAACTGCGCAAAATCATCGGCCGAACCTGTCTTGCAGCCTTCTATTATCCGGGCCAGATCGTCACTTTTAGCCATATTTTACGCACTTCTTACTATAAATAAAGACGGAACTCACAAATAATTTATTGCATAAATGAAAAAAATATGGTGTTTTTTTGGTCAGCAGGCGTTATTTTTCCCAATTTTTCAGAGGTTTTCTTCTTCGTCCTGGTCTTCAAGTTCGTCGTCGACCTTCCACCGTTCAGATTCGTCGATATCCTCGATTTCCCGCTTCATGTATTTGAACAATTTATCCTGCATTGGGGCCAATTTCCCATACCACTGTGTCATCTGCTGATAGCTTGCCACAAGCATATCCAGTCGTATTAACTGCCATTTTGCAATGCACTCGGGCTCCTTGATGTTAGTAAATGGGTCGCATTTGAAGGTTCTTCGGCCGTCCGGCTCAAACTCACACAAATCGCAATCTTTGCATTGAATCATTTTGATATCCCATTCTTAATCGGCCAAAGCCGGATTTTTTCCCCAAAACCGCCGTTAACAGGCCCGCTTTAGGCCTATTTATTATAGTTCAATTTACTGCAAACTTGTTACTTATTCCCGATTAATTTGTACTTTTTACTTGTTACTTTGTTCATAATATCATATATAAGGAGTGTATAAAAGTATTTTGCAATAAAGATTTCGGTATCTTAGTTGGAGTAACAAATGGCAAAGCCAAGACGCAGGCGCAAAGTCGGCAGTAAAAAAAGACGCGCACGCTGGAAAATTCGGCATAAAATCAGCTGATTATCAATAATGTGGATTAGCAGACGAATAAATGCGTCAATGGGGCATCCCATTGACGCATAAACGTATTTAAGCATGTCCTCAACACGATAAATGAAACACTTCAAAATCACTTTCAAGCCGGACGACAGGGAAATCACAATTCATAAGGGGGCTACACTTTTCGAGGCCGCGGGGCAGGCCGGGATAATCCTGAATACAGCGTGCGGGGGAAGGGGTATCTGTGGAAAGTGTGAAGTTATCCTCGAACTGGGTGGAGAGAAGGTCTTAGCCTGCCAGTACCGGATTGAAAGAGACCTTGTCGTAACAATTCCCGTCAGTTCCAGGTTTTTCGAGCAGAAAATCTTAGCTGAAGGTATTGAAACCACCGGAATCCAGCCTGATATTTATGAAAAGTATCTGAAGATTCAACCAGAAGAACAAATTCTCGGGGTAGCGGTCGATATCGGTACGACGACGGTCGTTGCCAGGCTAATCAATATGCAGGATGGGCGTTGCCTTGCGACCCAAACCACTCTTAATCCGCAGACCCAGTATGGCGATGATGTTGTAAGCAGGATCGCTTTCGCCGAGACGGATGCAAAACTGTGCGAGCTGCAAAAAGTTATCACCGATTGTGTTAATGAGTTGATTGGCCGGCTTTGCGAAAAGACTTCCATCGACAGCAAGCAGATTTTCGAAGTATGCGCCGTCGGCAATACAACGATGAACCACATCTTTCTTAATCTGCCTATAGAGCAGCTCGGCCGGGCGCCTTACAAGGCGTTCTCTCTCGATGCCAAAGACAAACCTGCCGAGGAATCGGCTCTGCGGATAAATCCGGCCGGGAATGTCCATACCGTTGAAAATATTTCCGGCTTCGTCGGTTCAGATATTACCTCCGTCGCGCTGGCGATTGATATTGATACTTTCGAGAAGGTGTCACTTATAGTCGATATAGGGACAAACGGTGAGATTGTGCTTGGTACGGCAGAGAAGTTTTATGCGGCAAGCTGTGCAGCGGGACCGGCATTCGAAGGGGCGAGGATAAGCTGCGGCAGCAGGGCGGTGGAAGGGGCGATAGAGGCCGTTGTTATAAATGAAAATGATATTGTTCTTGATGTGATAGGAAATAATAAGGCGCATTCGATATGTGGCAGCGGGCTGATTGACACCGTTGCGGTCCTGATCGATCTTGGTATCATTGATACGACAGGTCGGTTCGTCGAAATCACAACTATCAAAGATAAATTGCCGTCGACAATCTATTCGCGAATTATTGAGAAGGATGGCCAGCCGGCTTTTGTTCTCGACGATGTACAAAAGGTTGTTTTAACACAGGCCGATATCCGTCAGGTCCAGTTAGCCAAGGCGGCCATTCGAGCGGGCATTATTCTTTCGGAGCGCAAACTCGGTATTGCAGATAGTGACATCGAGCAGATTTTTTTGGCAGGTGCGTTTGGCAATTACATCCGCGCTGAAAGTGCGTTGCGGCTTAAGATGCTGCCCGACGTACCTTCTGAGCGGATTCGTTTCGTGGGCAACGCCGCGAGCAGCGGGGCGCAGATGATACTTTTATCCCGTCAGAGTAGGGAAAAGGCCGGGCAATTGGCCCGAAAGATTGAATATATCGAAATCGCCCACCAGCCGGAATTCCAGGATGTTTTTGCAGACTGTATGACATTTTAGAGCATAAGAGCATACGTTTACTTAAGGAATATTTCGTTCGGCAGTTTTATCATTCCCAATTCATACTGCTTTTGAATCGTCTTGTTGTACCATCTTTTTCTTCTGACAAAATAGTAGTAAAATAGGAAAATAATCCAATACCAGTGCCTCCTGTGGTACCTGTTAGTTATTTTAATGGAATTAACAAAAGATTCCTCAAAGCCTATTGGGGATTTTTCAACTTTTGCTCCGCCTTTTGTTGTTAGGTATTCCTCCGATTCGCGGTGTTTTTTGTAAAGCTCATCAAAACTACACTTTGAAAAACTCTGACTATAATGCCCCGAAGGTTTTGGACGTAAATTTGCATCCTTCGTATTAGACGTTGTAAGGTATATTTGGTTCTCAAATATCGTGATAATATCCCATACGATTCCTACTTCCGCCCGTGGACCAAAAATATACTGGCAAAGGTATGTTGGCTTTTCTTTTGATTCCCACGCAGCCATAAACAACCACCTCGTATTACACTGAACATTATAGAAGCTTAGAAAATCAAAATTACTTTTCGAAGCCCATGATGCAGTATCCTGTGTGGCCTTTATTTTCCAATCTTTCTCCGGATTCTTATTTCTATAAGGCATGAGTATAATCGAGGTATTAAGGACAACAAGAAGGCAGCTAATCAGTCCCCCGATTACAGTCAAACAAATAACTATATGGACCATGCTCATCTTTGACTCCAGCACAGTAAGAAATCTCTCAACAAGTTTATTGTAGCACAGATGCGGTCGGAGTGGAAGTAGTCAGCAATAGCATAATCAGAAATATCTTTACCTTTATCGTGCCTAAATATTACAATAGATTATATACATGCGGGAAACTCAGGGCTTTATCAAGGCTGAAAGATGAACGAAGTAGAGAGAAAAAAGGATTTAACGGGAAAACAAAAACGCTGAACCGGCTATTCATTTCTTATGCCTCGTTTAATTCCACAAACATAAACTCTACTATAAACGGCAGGTGGTCGAATTTCCTTGTGCTTTTGTGAACAAAGCCGAATTTAGTGTACCAATCTTTGAGTTCAATATCCTCTGAAATAATTCCTATTTCCACTCGCTGCATTCCCATTTCCATCGCCATATCAAATATGTGATTAACTAACGCCTTGCCAAAACCTTTTCTTCTACATTTCGGCAAGACAGCAAGTCTTTGAAGGTAACAAACCTCAGAATTAGCCTTCTCAAGAGCTACACACCCACAAGGCCGCCCACTTTCTTGAAGGATATAATATTTGAGACCTCTGGCGAAATCATCTTTGATCCTTTGCTCTGTGCAGAAAGCCAAGTTTTTGGGACAATTATCTACAGTAAGATTAAACCTTTTCGCTACATCAGCAAACGATTTACGAAGAATATCCAACAAAATGGAAATGTCCGTCTCGTTAGCCTGTCTTATAACCATAGTCAATTCCTTAAGTTTATTATTGATTTTAATCCCAAAAAGAAAATGAGAGAAGATAATTTTACACTCTATGAAGTCCAAAAAATGAGCGAATACCAGCCGGGGACATAGATCAGGAATGGTGAACAGGTGCGGAGGAGAAATTAAAAAGGGTCCCGGGTGTAGCCGGGACCCGTGATGTTTGTGTTTTTCGGATTATCTTAGTATCGACTTACCTGCCGCAACAGGCGGACTTGCAGCAACAGTTCTGGATTATGACGATGATTTGTCCATCATCTTGTTTCAGTTCGGCTATCTGCCTGAGAATATCGCTTACACTGTCTGAGCAGGGCTTTTTAGCAGCGGCGGCTTTTGGACATGGTTTCTTAGCACAGCAAGGTTTCTTGCATTGGGGTGGACAAGCCTTCTTTGCACAGCATGGTTTTTTACAGTGAGGTGGGCAAGCCTTTCTTACAGCAGCGGCTTCCTGATAAGGATTCTTTGCACAGCAAGGTTTCTTGCAATAGGGAGGGCGGGCCTTTTGTGCACAACATGGCTTTTTGCAATCAAGCGGGCAAGCCATTCTTGTAGCAGCGGCTTTCGGACATGGCTTCTTTGCACAGCAAGGTTTCTTGCAACCAGGTAGACATGCCTTTTTGGCACAGCATGGTTTCCTACAATGGAGTGGACATGGCTTCTTTGCACAGCAAGGTTTCTTACAATGAGGTGGACAAGCCTTTTGTGCACAACATGGCTTTTTACAATCAAGCGGGCAAGCCATCCTTGCAGCAGCGGCTTTCGGACATGGCTTCTTTGCACAGCAAGGTTTCTTGCAATCGGGTGGGCAGGCCTTTTTGGCACAACATGGTTTCTTACAGTCAGGCGGACATGACTTCTTTGCACAGCACGGCTTTTTACAGTCAAGCGGGCAGGCCTGAGGTGCCGGGGCCGGGTTTGCGGCAGGACAACACGCCTGTTGTGGCTGAGCGGCTGCGGCAGAGCAGGCCGGCTGCGGTTTATCCTGGGCCATGGTTTCCGAAAGGCCTGTAATGAAAAACGCAGCACAGATAACCATTGCTGATACGAACAAAAATCTTTTATTCATCATTTCTCCTTTCTTGTTTAGTTGATAATAGATTTCACATTTACATATATCCGGCTACGCTGCCGAGTATTAATTTAAATAGGATATCAAATTTGCTTTGAAAAATCAAGCCTTACTATTGCTTCACATAATCAATTAAATATTGAATGTCATATCTATCCCAAGCATCATACTTTCTCAGAAACGAGGAAATTCTGCATATATAAATGACCATGTTCAGGGTGAAACAGTTGATAGAATCCCGGATGAAAGGGGGAGCGTGTGGCGATTTCGTTTGACGGGAACCTGATTTTAGCATACTATCAGCCACAGTTTATAAAAATTTGTTTTACAGGGAAAATATGCTTTTGAAGTTAAAATTGAAATGACTTATAAAAGATATATCATCGCAAACAAAACAATAAACCTCCCACTGAGTTCAATGATGGCAATTTTCATATTGGTTGTGCTGGTCGGTTGCCGTGATACAAAACCAAAGCTGATTCCCTGTATGGAACGTGCCTTGTTCAGGGACCCGGCGGAGTCAACTTATGTTTTACCTTTCCCTGTCGGCAAGTCCTACAGACTAATCCAGGGCTATTGTTATCCTTACGGCGGTCATCGCAACCAGCTTGCCTATGACTTCGGGATGCCTATCGGTGACGACGTTGTCGCGGCTCGGGCCGGGGTTGTGCGTAAGGTTCGGGATGATGTGGCCGATGACGGCAGTGAGTCGGACGCGGGCCGGCATAATCACATTCTCATTCAGCATGAAGACGGCACTGTGGCTTTCTATGGCCATCTCAAACAGGGAGGAATCACAGTAAAAATCGGCGATCGCGTGGCCGCGGGCCAGCGTATCGCAGCCAGCGGCAACTCAGGGAATACGAAAGGCGAGCCGCACCTGCACTTCGGCGTGTACCAAGCCTGGCCGGCCGTCGAGGGATTTGATGTCGGAGTTAACTTCAGGAATGCTCGCGGGCCCCTCACCGATAGCGGTGGCCTGCAGGCCGGTAACGTTTTCGAAGCACTGCCTTATTGAATTACCCGGTTTAAACTAACGACAGGTGACGATTTTCCTTGACTGGAGCCTGCGTTTTGGTATACAATTAATGAGAGAGAGTAAGGGCTTAACTGCAATATGAACCGGAAACAGGAAATTATTCTTTGGGTGGGTTTGATTGTCATTCAGTTGATGATAGTCTTTCCCCCGGTAGGAAGTTTGCGGAGGGGGGCGGAGAAAGTTGAAGGTCTGCCTGATAGCTCTATTGTGACAGGCTGGGCACAGCACTACGGCGTTATAACACGCGATTATAAAAATATCAGGTTCGGCGTGCTCACTGTGCAGTTACTTTTTGTCGTTGCGGTAACCGGCGGGTTTATTTACGCCTTTCGGACAACGGGACAAAAAGAAGATGGTCATTAATTGAGGCCAGACGGCAGGAAATTAAGCCATCAGGTATCGGTTTTCCGAGTCATCAGCGGCAGGGAAATCTTCCATTTGATTGCAGAGAGGCGTAAGCCGAGAGTCACGATGATTGATGCGATAACAGCCAGTTCGCGGATTTGTATTTTGGTTATAGTAAGCGTTAGTACGATTGCGCCGCACAGCGACGCCGTGGCGTAGATTTCTTTGCGCAGGATGAGCGGGATTTCTCCTGATAACACATCTCGAATCATACCGCCAACGACCCCGCTCATTACTCCCATAACAACGGCAATGGTTACCGGCATATCCAGGGCAAGGGCTTTTTCAGTTCCGAGCACGGTGAACACTGCCAAGCCGAGTGCGTCCGCTATGGCCAGCAACATATTCGGAAGCTTAAACAATCGAACCGTGACAAACGTTGCAACCGCAGCCCCTACGGCCACGATAAGGTAGGTTGGATCTGTTACCCAGAATACGGGGCCGGAATCCAGAATCATATCACGGAGTGTACCGCCCCCCAGGGCAGTTACGGCTGCCAACACAACGACGCCGAAAAGGTCCATGCGTTTTTTACCTGCCGCCAAAGCTCCGCTGATTGCGAAAACGGCGACGCCAAAAATATCCAAAATATGAAGCAGAATTTGCATTTTTTGGCTTTATCAATTTAATGGTCTTATATCAGCGATCCTACGAAGACGCTTAATGCAACACACGTACTATCCGCAAAACTGTATCGCTCGTCAATAGAATAATACCAATCTCAGTGTATAGGGGAATTTCCTATAGCAATTAAGGCAATTCCCCTATGAATAAAAAAGGCTCAGACCCGATTTACAAAGAATCTTTTTCGGTTTATATTTTATAATAATCAGTTGTAAGTCGGGGTTGTAGAGTTTGTTTGCGAGGCATTTTTTGGCGGCCGTGGCGGCGTCAGTTGAAAAGATTAAAGTAACAGAGCGGAGTGTGCCGTATATAGACTTGGTTAAAATAATTGTATTGAGGAATATAGTGAATTTAACGATCGGGGGGCAAAGATAGGAGCTTTTTGAAAAAGATAATGATGCCGGAATATTTTTGGTTATTTATGAACAATTAATGTTGAAAATCAAAGAACATTTCTGAGCATCCTTGTATATAAATAATAGAAGCATACTTACAGGGTTGGGTTTATCTCGCTTTCTCCTCTCCCTCCGCGCCCAACCCTGTTTTTTTGCGCGGACTTTCATCACTTATAGTTATACACTGAAAAGGGGATAATTTTCGGAAAATCGTTTCACAAATTTTATCGTATTAATCTTAGGGCAATTAAGATGAGTAAGAAACCCCAGAGCCAATAGATGACGAATGCGATGTGGGCCGCTATGAGGGTTAAAATGCGGCGATTTCGTACAGCTAATACACAAAGACCAATTGCCAGGGCGGAAATAAGCAGGGAAACAAGGGCGGCATAAAGATCACTATACGCAAGGAAGCGAAAACCGTAGAAGAGTGAGGCGGTCGGGGCCAGCCAAATCATAACCGTTGCGCTTGTTCCGTAACGGCCCATCCAGAAAATAAGCGAAAGCGTCCAGAATAGAGAGAAATTCACCGTCAGACTAATAATGACGGTTCGTCTGGTAATCATAATCGGCCTTTACTTTCCACGAAGCCGCTTTATACCGCCGAACACGGCCAACACGACAACACCCCATACAAGGCTATT
>JABAHP010001886.1_pt1 | contig 27036 bp, 27 predicted proteins | sample 7062081 | NCBI WGS metagenome assembly JABAHP01 (sample SAMN14534357, study PRJNA622989) | marine sediment metagenome | biome: marine biome [ENVO:00000428]; feature: marine pelagic biome [ENVO:01000023]; material: deep marine sediment [ENVO:00002113] | place: India: Gulf of Kutch | collected...
AGAGATTCGAGTGGATCAGACCAACGGAGTTGTTTTCTTTCTGTGAACTCCCTGCCTGCAAGGACCGGATCAAGAGGTTTCAGTTTTTTCATCCCTTTCGGCTTCTTCAGTTTCAGTTTCTTGAACAATATCTCTTCGATATCATCTGGTGAATCAACCTCAAACTGACCGCCGGCCAGCTTGTGAATATCCTTTTCGAGTTCATTCAGCTTCTTCCGCTTCTTCGGGCCGAAGCGGAGAAACCTTTCAACCTGTTTCTGCACTTCAGGAGAAAGATCGTAACCCAGTTCTTCAAATGCCAGAAGAGGGTTCACCAGCGCCCGTATCGCAAGATTTTCATCTCTGTTGATTTTTTCTACGATTTCAGGGACGAGTTTATGAAACTCTTTGAAATCTTCGATCTGACCACTTTTTTCTTTCTTTTTTCCAGGCATGATAGTACTCCTCCCGTTGCTAATGTTAGAAGCTGTTAGAGTTTATATTTCAATTATAGGTGGTGTCAAGGGTTTTATGTAAAAGGATCTCTACACTCAGAGGGCGCTTTGAAAACTCGACCATGTAACCAAAGGCTGATGATTCCCTGGTGGTGAAGGTATACAATAATGGATTGTCCCTAATCCTGTGTGTCGAAGGTGCTCTCTGAAGGCGTTAGTCCTAAGTGCTTTGCGGATAAATGCCGGACCGGAGAAGCGGAACAATCTCAACGTATTGCTGAAGTGACACTGGAGGGGATGAGCCATTGACGGATCGTAAAGTTGTGTAGCCGTGAATGCCGGGGTGTCTGTCCGGTCTAGCTTTTTCTCAGCGAGATGGGGACGACCAGTTTCTGGCCGGGGCGGATGAGATTTCTTCTGTTGATCTTGTTGTATGCCTTCAGCGTACGGACGGAGACGCCGTAGCGCATGGCGATGTGTGAGAGGGTGTCACCCCTGCGGACGGTATAGACGGTCACGCTGACCCACTTGCTCTTGGGAAGCTTGCTGAGGTTTGCCATGAACTTGTCCCTGCTGCCGCGCGGAACGCGCAGAGTGTAGTCCTTTACCGGCGGAGTGCTCCAGCGGCGCAATTCGGGATTCAGGTCCTTGATGTCCTTTACCGTGGTCTCTGCGCATTTTGCGGCAACGTCCAGTGAGAGGGGATTCTCAAGGGTCACCTCATCGTATGTGAATCCCTCGTGGTACTGGATATCCTTGAATCCGTACTTTTCCGGATGGACGGCTATCATGCGGGCTGCAATGAACTTCGGGACGTAGTTCTTGGTCTCACGCCTGATGTATCTGGTCCTCAGGAGTCCCCAGAAGTCCTGGCTTTTTGTCTTCCTGAGCGCTCTCTTAATCTTTCCTTCTCCCGCATTGTAAGCGGCCATGGCCAAGCTCCAGGAGTCGAACATCCCGTAGAGGTCCTTCAGGTAGCGGGCGGCCGCGCGGGTCGATTTCACCGGGTCCCGGCGTTCATCCACCCAGTAGTCGACCTTGAGCCCGTAGCGGCGCCCGGTGGCCCTGATGAACTGCCAGGGGCCCGATGCGTGGGCACGGGAATAGGCCCTGGGATTGAACCCGCTTTCTATGAGGGGCAGCCACGCCATGTCCTCCGGGAGTCCTTCCTCACGGAGAATGTTCTGCATCATGGGGATATAGCGGCCTGACCTTTCGAGCCAGTGGGCGAAATGATTCCTGAAGTTCCCGGACAACTTATTGATATGGTGCTCGACATATTTATTGGCCCTGCGGTTGAGGCGGTACGATTCCAGCTCTACGCTTACGGGGATGGGACCGTCTGTCTCATCAAACTCGAAGTCCAGGTCCTCGTACTCTATTGTCCCCAGGCTTTCGAACCGGCAGATCTCCGCCGCTCCGGGTTCCTTCGGGGTTACCTCGAGATTGCTGCACTGGTCTGAAGCGCGGAAATGAAATATCGCGTTGTCCACATTGCTGACAGTGACGATGTCCTGGACCGAACATTCATCAAGGGTCAAGGTCAGGAACGGAGATTCCCCTGTTGCCGGATCATAAACAAGGTTCCCCTGGGCGGGGGAAGTTAACGCCAGGAAAAAGAGAAAAATCAGCGACAGTGGGCTTGAAATGCCCATAAGGGAAGGCTTATGTCTTTTCTTGCCATTTAAAGACATCGTAATATTCTTTTCATTTTGTACTGATTTGTCAAGTCTAAAATAAAAAAAATCCCTTGCCGCGTGCCAATTTACGTGCCGCATGTGAGTTTACAGGGGGCGGGGCATATGGATATACTATATTTCCCTGTGATAGATACCGCTAGCAAATATACGGCCGCTTTGACCCTGGCAGTGCTCTTCATGACGGCGCTGGTGCTGCTGTTTCCCGCGGACCTTCGCGCCGAGAGCGGCCCACCCGTAAATATCATTGAGATAGACGGCATCAGGCGCGTGGACCCGGACTCGGTCAGGACGCGCATCAGCCAGCCCTTGGGAGAGCCGGTTTCCCCCGAAACGGTCTCCGAAGATATCCAGGCGATATACGGGATGGGATACTTCAATGATGTGCAGGCGCTGCTCGAACCTTTCGAGGGAGGCCTGAAGCTCATCTACCGCGTGAAGGAGAAACCCACGATACGAAGAGTGGAGTTCTACGGGAACGAAAAGCTGGAGACCTCCACGCTGCTTGAAAAGCTTTCCATTTCCTCCGGGGCCCTGGCCGACACGGTGCTGATACGTGACAACACCGAGGCCCTGAAGAACGCGTACGAGGCCGAGGGGTATCCCCTGACGCAGGTGGTACCGATACTCAGAGAGGTCAGTGAGGGATTCCTTCTGCTTACTTTCTACATCACCGAAGGCCCCCGGGTGAAGGTAGATGAGATAACCATCACGGGCAACGAGATGTTCACCGAGTTCGAGATAAAAAAATCGATGCAGAGTTCCGAGTGGTGGGCCCTTGCTCCCATGACGGGGGGAGGGCGGTATTCCGAGGCGATTCTTCAGAACGACCGCGAACTCATCAAGCGTTTTTATCATAACAGGGGATACATCCAGGCCGACGTCTATGAGCCGGCCATTACCTTCTCACCCGACCGGGAGTTCATGAACATCTCGATAGAGGTCAAGGAGGGAGACAAGTTCACGGTCTCGGAGATCATGTTCTCGGGACAGCAGCTCTATAGCGAAGAAGAACTGCGCGAGAAACTGACCATCAAACCCGGCGACCCCGTAAGCCGTGAAGTGCTGGGTCAGGACTCTCAGACACTGACCGAGATGTACACCGAACGGGGATATGCCCTTGCGACGGTTTATCCGGATATCGAGCCTGACCTGGGCGCGAAGACCGTAAAGTTAACCTTCCGGGTATCGGAGGGGGACATCTTCAATATGGGCCGCATCGAGATCAAGGGCAATGTCGGGACCCTGGACAAGGTCATCCGCCGTGAGATACGCGTCAATGAGGGAGACCTCTTTAACAGCAAGAAGCTCCGGCGCAGTTATGAACGCATCATAAACCTGAACTTCTTCGAGGACGTGAAGTTCGAACCGCTTCCGAACGCTTCCACCAAGAGGGTCGGCCTGAACGTGGACGTAAAGGAAAAGTCCACGGGATTTGTGAACATCGGGGCCGGATACAGTTCGGTGGACCATTTCGTTGGCATGGCGGAGGTAGCTCAGTCCAACCTGGGCGGCCGGGGACAATACGTGAAACTTCGCGGCGACTTCAGTGAGCGGTCGACCAAATACGAGCTTTCTTTCAAGGAACCCTGGCTTTTTGACTCCCCCGTATCCCTGGACATGAGCCTGTACAACAGCGGCAGAAAGTACGACGAATATGAAAAGAGCTCGACCGGGTTCTCCCTGGGACTGAGCCGGGCGTTCATGGAATACTGGCGGGCCGGGGCCACGTACCAGTACGAGCAGGTGACCATCTTTAATATAGACGACAACACTTCGGACTTCATTCGCGATCAGGAGGGGACGCGCTATACCAGCAGCATTACCCCCTTCATTTCCCGCAATTCCACCGACAACCGTCTCGACCCCCACACCGGTTCGCTGAACAAGGTGTACGTGACCTATGCCGGACTCGGCGGGACGAACAACTATTACAAGGTCGGGCTCGAATCGAACGTGTTCTTCCCGGTTACCGAGAAGACCACGTTCTCCGTTCAAGGCAAGTACGGATTTGCCGACGGCCTCAAGGGAGACGAACTCCCGCTGTACGAGCGCTACTATGTGGGCAGCATCTATACGGTCAGGGGGCTTCGGGACGTGGGCCCCCACGACCAGAACGGTAACTATATCGGCGGCAAGCAACGGCTGATATTCAATTTCGAGTACTCCTTTCCTCTGGCCTCGGAGATCCAGCTCAAGGGCGTCCTGTTCTTCGACACCGGGACCGCTTACGACACTGCCGACGAAATCGACTGGCGTAATACTGCGGGGGCAGGCATCCGGTGGATATCCCCTCTGGGGCCGGTCCGGCTGGAGTGGGCCAGGGTGCTGAGGCCCCGCCGCGGGGAAAGCCTGTACCGGTGGGAATTCTCCATCGGCGCGATGTTCTAGAGGCCTTCCGGGGCCCCCTTCATGAAGTAAACCATATTGTTGTATAATATGCCTTCATATATATAACCAGCCATAATGTGTCAAGAAGGAGGCGTTGATGAAGAAAATACTTACGATTCTGATGGTCCTGCTCCTTGCTCCCGCGGCTTACGCAGGGGATTTCAAAATAGGGATCGTGGATTTCCAGAAAGCGTTGAACGAGTCGGAGTTCGGGGCAAAAACCAGGACCGAGCTGGAGAGCAAGATCCGCGCCCGCCAGATGGAGTTCGACCAGAAGATACAGAAGCGCGACCAGATGCGTCAGGAGCTTGAGGCACAGGCCTCGGTCCTCTCCGAGGAAGCATACCGGCAGCGGGCCGAGGACCTGGAGAAGTACGAACGGGACCTCGAACGCGAAGTGAACGACTCCAACGAGGAATTCGGGAAACTGCAGCGCCAGAAGGAGGTCGGCATCCTCAAGGAGCTGGACACCCTGGTCAGGACCATTGCGGAGAAAGGTGACTATGACCTCATTCTGCCGGTCGATGTTGTTGTGTTCTCGAAGGACGGTCACGATATCACCGACGAGGTGATCGAGCAGTATAACCGGATGAAGAAATCGGAAGGGAACGGCGGCTCCTCTGGCGGCAAAAAGTGAAACTGAAGGACCTGGCAAAACTGCTTGAGGGAGAGTTCCGCGGAGACCCTGAGGTCACTATTGCCGGAGTGTCCGGGATAGATGANNAGGGAAAAAGGACCTTGCCGGGCGCGTTGCCGCGACCGGGGCCTCCTGCGTCATGGTCTCCGAATACGTTGAGGAAGTGGACAAGCCCCAGCTCCGGGTGAAGGACCCGCAGTACGCCTTCGCGCTCCTGCTTGCGCAGTTCTATCCGCATGGCCACGGGCCGGTGGGCGTAAGCGAGCTCGCCTACGTGGCACGCGACGTTACCCTGGGTGACGATGTCTCCGTCAGGCCCTTCGCATATATCTCTCCCGGCGCGCATATCGGCGCTCGCACGGTGATCTACCCAGGCGTGTACGTGGGACCGAAGGTCACGATAGGAGAGGATTGCGTGTTGTATCCAAACGTCACGCTCATGCGCGATACGGTCCTGGGAGAGCGGTGCGTCATTCACGCCGGGACTGTGGTGGGTGGCGACGGGTTTGGCTACCTCCAGCGCGAGGGCCGCAACGTCAAGATACCCCAGACCGGGGGCGTGGTCATAGAGGACGACGTGGAGATCGGCGCCTGCGCGGCCATCGACCGGGGGACCACCGGCAATACGGTCATCGGCAGGGGCACCAAGATAGACAACCTCGTGCAGGTGGCCCACAACGTGGTCATCGGGGAACACTCCGTGATCACCGCTCAGGTGGGCGTCGCCGGAAGCGCCAGGCTGGGAGACCATGTGATGATAGGCGGCCAGAGCGCCGTGTCAGACCACATAAACGTCGCCCCCGGCACCATGCTTTCGGGCAGGGCAGGTGTCATATCGGACATCGAGAAGGGCGGCATCTATTCTGGTATTCCCGTACTGCCGCACCGCGACTGGCTCAAGTCCTCCGCGCTGTTCGCGCGGCTTCCGGAGATGCAGAAGCGCATCGCGGAACTGGAGCGAAAAATAGAAGAACTGACAAAGGAGCAAAGCTCATGATAATGGACGTCAATGAGATAATGAAATACATCCCCCACCGGTATCCGTTCCTGCTGGTGGACCGGGTGCTGGAGATGGAAAAGGGCAAATCAATCGTGGCTATCAAGAACGTCACCATGAACGAGGGCTTCTTCCAGGGGCACTTCCCCGGCAATCCCATCATGCCGGGCGTGCTTACTATAGAAGCTCTGGCGCAGGCCGCGGGCATCCTGGCCATCGCCACGGACGGCAGGGAGAACCTGGGCGTCTATTTCATGAGCATTGAAAAGGCGAAGTTCCGCAAGCCCGTGGTGCCGGGCGACCAACTGAGGCTTGAGGCCGAGGTGCTCCAAGAACGCAGGAACATATGGAAGATCTCAGGCAAGGCCTATGTGGGAGAGACCCTTGTCTCCGAGGCCGAGTTCACCGCAATGATGTCGGACAAGGGGCTCTAATGACAGTTGAAATACATCCCACTGCACTAGTGGATAAGAACGCGCGGCTTGACGAGGGTGTTTCCGTAGGCCCCTACTGTACTGTAGGCCCCGGCGTCTCCATTGGAAAGGGCACCCGCCTCATCTCCCATGCGGTGCTCGATGGCAATCTGGAGGTAGGCCCCGATTGTGAGGTGCATCCGTTCTCGTACCTGGGGCAGGCCCCGCAGGACATGAAGTACAGGGGCGAGGACACGAAGGTCCGCATCGGCGCCAACAACACCATACGCGAGTACGTTACCGTGCACCGCGCCTCGGTGGACGGCGACGGCATGACCGAGGTGGGCGACAATAACTTTCTCATGGCCTACGTGCATGTGGCCCACGACTGCAAGGTCGGCAACAACGTTATCATGGCCAACTACGCGGGGCTCTCGGGCCACGTATCCATCGGCGACCATGTCATCGTCGGCGGCATCGTGGGCGTGCACCAGCATGTAACCGTGGGTGCTTACACCATGCTGGGAGGCATGAGCCGCATCATCAACGACGTGCCGCCCTATGTGATAGCTTCCGGCTCGGACAAGGCGCGGCTCTACGGCCTGAACCTCGTGGGCCTGAAGCGCAAGGGATTCTCCGAAAGCGAGGTCTCGGACCTCAAGGCGGCATACCGCATCCTGTTCATGAAAAAGCTCCCCCTGGCCGAGGCCGTAAAGCGCGTGGAGGAAGAACTCACCTGCGAGGGACATGTAAAGACCCTGGTGGATTTCGTCCGCGACCACAAACGCGGCCTGACCCGCTGAATCCGCCGCTCATGAGCACCACCGCTCCAAAGACCCTCGGCATCATAGCCGGGTGGGGTGATATCGCCGGGGTCATCGCGCCCGCGACGCCAAGCGCCAGGGGTACCGCCTGGTCACCGTGGCGCTGAAGAACCTCGCCTCCCCCGGGATCGAAGATGTCTCGGACGTTACCGGCTGGTTCAACGTGGGCAAGGTCGGCGGCATCATGAAGTTCCTCAAAAAACACGGCGCCACCGAGGTGGTGCCCGCGGGCAAGGTGCCCAAGAGCGTTCTGTACACCGGGGGCGGTGTCTGGCCGGACTTCCGCGCCGTGAGCATCCTGCTGCGGCTCCGCAGCCGCCAGGACGACACCATCATCGCCGCCATCGAGGACGAGTTCAAAAAAGAAGGTATTACCTTTGGGGACATGAAGGACTTCTGCCAGGGCCTCATGACGCCCGGGGGGGTGCTTACCCGAAGGAAGCCCTCGCGCGGGGAGCAGAAAGATATCGAGTTCGGCTTCCGCATGGCAAAGGGTATCGGCGCGCTCGACATCGGACAGACCGTGGTGGTCAGGGGCAGGGCCGTTATGGCCGTGGAGGCCATCGAGGGAACGGACGAGGCCATCAGGCGGGGCGGGAAACTCGCGGGAAAGAACGCCGTGGTCGTGAAGGTGGCCCGCCCGGAGCAGGACATGCGGTTCGACGTCCCCGTCATCGGGCTCAACACGCTTGAGAGCATGCGCGAGGTGGGGGCCACCGTGCTTGCCGCCGAGGCGGGCAAGAGCATCCTCATGGACCGCGAGGACTTTTTGCAAAAGGCGAAGGAATACGGCATCACCGTGGTGGGCGTGAAGGAGGACGGACGGTACTAGAGATATTCTTTAGTTTTCATTCATATTCTGCATGTTGAAGCTGGCCCTCCCGCTGGTCGGTTTCCCCCTGTATAACCATATTCACAATCAACCGTTTTTGAGTTTTTCCTAAACAGACAGCCCATCCCTGGTCCCCAATACCACCATCCTTTTCAATGAAAAAACCTCTTGACATCTTCGGTAGAGCGTGGTTAAATAGGCACAACTGGTTTAAAAGACCACCGATAAGGGCAAAGCACGGGCAACCGTGTGACGCAAAGCTACCTGTCCCCCGGAGGGGATAGAGGGGCTGTCGAAGTGGAAACAGAACCCCACGGCCCGCCCTTTTCGGAGGCGGGCTTTTTTCATGCCCGGAAATACGATACCCAGGATGGATGAAGGAGGTGCATCACGAGCACTGACCGGAGACCCCCCGCCGAGGCGGGACCGGGTATTACAAAGGGGGAGAATTTCATGAGAAAGAACAGTGCAGTATTAGCGGTGCTCCTGACACTGGGGCTCCTGGTGTGTATGAGCACGGGGGCATGGGCCTTCGGGAACAACCTTCCGTACTATGACAATTTCGATGACGGAGACGCTGCGGGCTGGAACGTCATCAGCGGCGACTGGTCCGTGCTGGACGGCGAGTACTACCAGGACAACTACGGCTCCAACGGCGGCCAGACCCCTTATGGGCTGGACCAGATGACCGCCCTGGCGGGCATTCCCCAGAGCGACTATGTCGTCCAGGCCGACATGAGGCTCGAAGAGGCGAACTACACCGGCTGGTGGGGCCTGATCTTCCGCTACCAGGACAGTTCGAACTACTACACGATACTGCTGTACACCACGCCGTCTTATTCGTACCTTGAGTTCTGGACCTTCCTGGACGGCAGGTGGAGCATAGTGGATGAGGCACAGGTCGACGTGGACCCCTATGCCATGAACACATTACGGGCAGATGTCGAGGGCAACGTGTTCGACTTTTACCTCAACGGCGAATTCGTTTTCCAGTCTACCGACGACGCCCTGTCCGGAGGCGACGTGGGCCTTTACACCGAGAGGACCCGCGCTTCGTTCGACAACTGGCGCATGAGCCGCCAGGACTGGCCCGGCATGCTGCCGTACTATGACGATTTCAGCGACGGCAACGCCGACGGCTGGACCCTGATCAGCGGCGACTGGTCCGTGCAGCAGGACGAATACCATCAGGACAACAGCTACTACAACGGCGGCCAGACCCCCTACGGGTGGGATCAGATGAGCCTGCTGGGTGTGCTGCCCGAGAGCGACTATGTCATCCAGGCCGACGTGAGGCTTGACGAGACAAACTACAGCGGCTGGTGGGGCCTGGTCTTCCGCTACCAGGACAGCTCCAACTACTACTCGCTGCTGCTGTACACCACGCCGACATACACAAGGCTGGAGTTCTGGACCTATCTGAACGAGCGCTGGCAGCGGGTGGACTGGCAGATCGTGGACATAGACCCCTATGCCTGGAACACCCTGCGCGCCGACGTTGAGGGCAACGTGTTCGACTTCTACCTCAACGGGGAGTTCATGTTCCAGTCCACCCACGATGCCCTGGCCGACGGCGATGTGGGATTCTATACCGAGGATACTCGCGCGTCCTTCGACAACTGGAGGATGTTCGGCGAGTTCGCCACCATCGACGACATCATCGCTGAGGTGGGTGTCATGTGCTCAGCGGGTAATATTGACAATCAGGGCATCGCCAACAGCCTGACGGCGAAGCTCGACGCCGCCCTGAAATCACTTGAGCGGGGCAACGTCCATGCGGCGAAGAACACGCTCCTGGCCTTTATCAACGCGCTCGAGGCACAGGCGGGCAAGCATGTGTCCGAGGACGCGGCCGCACGCCTCATCGACGCCGCTTACCAGATACTGGCCACGCTGTAATCCGATGAGCACCTGAAGGGCGGTGGGGTTTCCCCCACCGCCCTTTTTTTCTGTCAAGAGAACTGGCAGTCCATCAGCGGCAATATCCACCGAGCTACTGCCCAACCGGTGAGTGGAATCCTTCAGGTTTCACCGCGAGCACGGAGCAGTCCACTTCGCCGAGGATCTTTTCCGCGGTGTTTCCGATCAGGAGGCCCGCGATGCCGGTCCGGGAGAGGGTGCCCATCACAATGACATCGGCCTTCAGCGCCCGTGCCCGGCCGGGAACCACGTCGGCTGCGTCGCCCTTTATAAGATGGATGTTCTTTCCCGGAAGTCCGGGCGAAACACTTTCCACCAGTTCGGCTATCTGTTTTTGCTGCCCGGCCTGTGTCTCCTCAAGGAGGTTCCTCATCTCCTCCCGTCCCAGCCCGAGCCGGGTGCCAAGCAGGTGTTCCCCGTAAAGGCTCCAGGCATGGACCACATGCAGGCGGGCATTATTCATCCCGGCAAGGGAAGACGAGAGCTCCATGATCCTGCGGTTCAGGTCCTGCTGGACCTCGGTATCCAGCGCCGGACCCACGGCGGCAAGAACCGTGGAGAGCTTCCGTTTGCGCGAGGGTCTCACGACCCATACCGGGCAGGGGCACTTGCGTATCAGGTGGAGGGTGGTGGTGCCGAAAATGATGCTGCCCAGGCCCCTTTCCTCGTCAGCGCTTACAATGACCAGATCGTGCTTCCCGGAGACGACCTCCTTTATTGTTTCGATGAAAGGGATACCGAAGAGGACGCTAACCGAGGGGTTCAGCCCTTCCGGGCAAGCGGAGGCGGCCAGCCTGGAGAGGTTTTCCTCACCCTCCTTGCGAAGCAGGTCACCGAGGCTCATGGAATAATCTGTTCTGAGCTTCCGGTCCAGCTCGCCCGGGGGATGGTTGAGCACCTCGACGATAGCGAGCTTTGCGCTGTTGTGTGCCGCGAGGTTTGCGGCGGTCTTCAGTGCGGTTTTAGACCGTATGTTCCGGTCGTGTACGTAGAGTATTTTCTTGAACCGTTTCATGTTCAGCCTCCCCGCTCAGGCCCCCGCCGTCTGCGGCGGCCCCTCGGGCACGCCGGAGATGAGTTTACGCACGACCAGGATGAACACCCCCGTAAGCAGGAGGTTCAGTCCCAGCGAGAGCATCGCCACGGTGACGATGGGACCGCCGATGCCGTAACTGAGGCTGAGCACCAGCACCCCCGCGCCAACTTCGCCACGGGGCCACATGCCGATGGAGACCGCGAGCCGGTGCCGCCAGTGCGCCTCCTTCCGGTAGCAGAACGCAGGGAACATCTTTCCCAGATTGCTCAGCAGGGTTATCAGGATCACATGGAACGTGATGCTCCCCCATCCCAGGTTCGGCTGGCTGGCGGTTACCGTAACGGCGTATCTGCCTTCCTCCTTGCCGCCGTGCAGGACGGGGTCGTCCACCGCGCTTCCGGGCGCGGCGGCATGCAGCGAGGGCGGCGTGGGTGTCATATGCTGCCTGTCCGGACCCTCGATGATGGCGGGCAGGCTCAGGCCCACCAGCACCATGAACGCGGCGGACACGATGGTTGCCACCCGCTGTTCCTCGGGGCGCCCGAGCAGTTTATGCAGGGTGTGCTCCACTTCTTTATGGACGGCTCCCGAATCCACTGACCGGGGAAGGGCAATGCATCCCACCACGAAGGCGGGAAGCAGTACTTCGACATGGATGGGCACCGAGGGGTCCACCAGCTTGCTTCCGGCGTAGAGAATTTCGCTCCCGACCGCAATGATGATGGCATAGAGCAACGTCCATCGGTAATCGACGGGTATCCGTACCCGGTGCAGCCCGATATACGCGATGGACAGGAACACTGTCATCACCACCACAATGAGCCCCAGCTGCCAGGCAAACCCGACCATGAGTATCTTCAGCGGGATCATCAACAGTACGGTGTCCAGGTCATCAAAGATCGCCAGAATGCGCGCCTTTCGAAACAGCCAGGTAGCGCCCAGCCCGGCGGCCGCGAGCATGCTGAACAACACTCCGGCGGAGGTAGGGGCAGCGAATCGTCCAGCCAGCAGGGTTTCCTTCCATGCGTCAAAGTCCCCCCAGACCTCCGGGGGAAGCATGACGAAGACGAAATATCCGGTCACCAGCACCCAGGGGAAAGATGCCGCGGTAAAGGCCACCACATAGTCCCATCCGTACTGGCGGAGCCGGGTCTTGTCGATGTGGAACTCGTAGCCCACGTGGATCATGATGAAGGCCAGGCCGATCATGGTAAGGAGTCGGATAGTGACGGCAAAGCCGTCGTGCACTTCACCCAGCAGGAAGGGCAGGGTCTGGGAAAGCCCAAGGCCTACGAAAAGGAGTATGGAATACAGCAGCACCTTGCGCATGAATATGTTCCCCCTGGGTTCCCGCTGTCCGGCAGATCTCCTGCCGTTTCGGCCTATGCTGTCTGGGAAAACTCCCCGGGAGTATCAAGAGCCAGGATGAGCCGCCCACACGAATCAATTATACCACCTGCTCCGAAGTACGCAAGTTTGCCCATGGACAGCCTGAAAGGAGGGCCTGCCGAATCTGAGACATAGCAAGAGTTAATAACAAAAAACCGCGGCCTTTGAGGTCGAGACACAGGATTCCGTTTTTGTTGCAACTCCTACATTATCACGTCCACGATCAGCCGCTGTATTTTGCAATCACAGAAAAGCCCGCCAGCCCTTGGTCCGGCGGGCATTCCCTTCCGTTTCGGATGCAGAGATGCCTGAGATTAAGCAGCAGGCGCGCCTTCCTTCATGCCTTTCAAAAGTGCTTCACGGAGTTCCGGTGAATCCTTATGCCCGTGTGTTTTCACGGCATGGTCGACAGCAATTTCCAGAAGCTCCTTTTCCGAGTCAGCGGAAATGGCAACGGTGCAGTTGCTTAAGCTGGGAGTTTCCCTGCAATCCAGGTATTTCCTCGCCATGACGTCCTCCTTGAACACCGGTATTGCCCCGCCTCAATCAGGACTACAGTGCTCTTAATTAGATGATACGCCTGTTGCGGGATAAGTCAAGGTAAAAGTCAGGGCGGGGCATGACCCGCATTCGCTTGAGGCTGCGCGCGCAGGACTGCGACGGCCAGCGCAATGACCCAGAGCATGTACGCAGCGATATTGATACGTTCCCATATCCCGATAAACGGTGTGGGCAGGTTCTGTGCAATGCGGGGTCCCTCAATACCGGTTAGTATGCCAAATGCTATGAAAACCATGAGCGTTATGATGGAGTAGATACGAAACCTCTTGCCGAACGCCGCCGCTCCAAAACCGACGGCCAGCATCATCAGCATAACCGTAACCCCGCCCCAGACGACGTGCAGGATATCGGTCAGGGTGGCCGGGTTCCCACGCAGATGCATAGGGGGCCAGAACAGTCCAAAGAGCCCATGAACCATCATCAGTGCCCCTGTGACCCGTAAGGGCCGATTGCCCCGGGACGACCGCCATACGCCCCATCCGAAGGCGGTCAGCAGCAGGGTGTAGAGAGTGCCCAGCCAGACCCAGATCGTTCTGGTCGGAGCGCCGATAGCTGAGAGTTCGCTGACGGTCTGAGTGACCACGCTGTAGCCATCCCACAGCATCGGGATAAAGACATTCATGCCAATGTAGAGAACCGAAGAGGCAATGCCGCAGACGAGCAGTATCTTCCGCACCATGTTCCATCTCCAGGCTATTTCTCATATATTCCGTGCCATGCGTCATCGCCCGGAATAGCTCATTGTATCACTTCCGGTGTCCGGTGCAAGAGGGAAATGAATGGGGGTGGCATTGTCATTTACTCTGCCTGTAATATACTGAGACCATGAAGAGGATATACGCGGGACTGCATACTTTTCACAAATCGTATTTCAGGGAGGAGCGGGAGTTCTTCCAGCGCATTGCGGGGAAGCAGACGCCCTCGGTGTTCTTCGTTACCTGTGCCGATTCCCGGGTGGACCCCAACCTGGTCACCCAGAGCAGGCCGGGAGAGCTGTTCATCGTGCGCAACGTGGGCAATATCATACCCCCCTATACCGAGATAAAGGACAAGAACAGCGTTGCCGCCGCCATGGAATTCGCGGTGCTTGAGCTTAAGGTGGATGACATCATCGTCTGCGGGCATTCAAACTGCGGAGCGATGCAGTCGCTGCACCGTGGCACGGACCGTCTTGCGAACATGCCTCACCTGAAGGAATGGCTTCAGCTGGCCGGACCGGTGCTGAAGGCCGTGGAATCCGTATGCAGGGGGCTTCCCGAAGAGGAATGCCTGAAGGCGGCCGAACAGGCCAACATCCTTTACCAGCTGGAGAACATCCAGACGTATCCCTTTGTGCGGGAGGCGCTGGAGCGGGGCACACTGCATATCCACGGCTGGTATTATGATATCGGCTCGGGTGAGGTGTTCTCTTACTCTCCCGAAGACCAGATGTTCTCCATCAACCTAAGCAAGGTGAAATAAGGCCGGGGCTGTACTTCTACAGCACCACGTCCACGATAAGCCGCTGTTTCGCCACGTCGCGGTCCGTGAACTCAAGACCAGAGCGGAAGACCTCCTCCGCTTCCTTTATCCGTGCGGGGTCGCTGGTGTAGAAGGTGGCGATGGGCTCGCCCTCGTCGACGTGGTCGCCGCGTTTCTTGCTGAGCATGATGCCCGCGCCGGGGTCGATGGAGTCCTCCATCCGGGCGCGTCCCGCGCCAAGCAGCACCGATGCCTCGCCAACCGCGCGGGCGTCGAGCTTCCTGATGAAGCCCTCGCTGGATGCGGTTATCTGATGCACCTCGGAGGCCGAGGGCAGTTCCGTGGGCCTGAACACGATCTCGGGGTCGCCGCCCTGTGCGTCGATGAACTCCATGAACTTCCGCAGCGCGTCACCCTTTTCCACGAACTCCATGACCTCATGCTTGTAGCTGCGGCGCGTGAACTCGTTCATGGGAGTGGGGGCGCGGTCTTCCTCCACTGCGTCCGAGACGTTGAGCATCCAGGCGGCAAGGGCGTAAGTGACGTCCATGAGGTCTTCGGGGCCCTTGCCGCGAAGCGCGGAAATGCATTCCTTTATCTCCAGGGCATTGCCCACCGTGCGCNNCATGTCGGTCAGAACCGCTACGGTGGTGACCCCCATGGAATAGCCGATGTCCACCATGGTCTTTGCCAGTTCCCGGGCGCTCTCGGTGTCACGCATGAACGCGCCGGAGCCGGTCTTGACATCGAGCACCAGGCCCTCGATGCATTCGGCGAGTTTCTTGGACATGATGCTTGCCGCGATGAGCGGGATGCTGTCCACTGTGGCGGTCACGTCCCTGAGGGCGTAGAGCTTGCGGTCGGCGGGGGCCAGGGTCTCGGACTGCCCCATCATGCAGAATCCCACGTCGAGCATGCAGTCGCGGAACTCCTGATCTGTCAGGTTCGTGCGAAGGCCGGGGATGCTTTCGAGCTTGTCCAGGGTGCCCCCGGTGTGCCCAAGCCCGCGTCCGGATATCATGGGCACGCGCACACCCATGGCGGCCATGATGGGTGCCAGGATGATGCTGACCTTGTCGCCCACCCCGCCGGTGGAGTGTTTGTCTATCTTTGTGCCGTGAATGCCCGAGAGGTCGAGGGTGGTGCCGCTCCGGAGCATGGCCCGGGTGAGGAACACGGTCTCGCGTCCGCTTAAGCCCTTGAGATAAGCGGCCATCAGGAACGCCGATGCCTGGTAGTCAGGCAGAGAGCCCGAGGCCACGCCGTCGATGAGGAACCGTATCTCCTCCTCGGTGAGTTCCTCTGCGTCGCGTTTCTTTCGGATGATGGTTTCGGCGCGCATCCATTGCCTCCTTTTTATCGGGTATTCGGGGATACCCGCTACGAAGAAAGTATACCGCCGGGCCGCGGGCGCGGTCAATCAGTCCGGAGGCTAATAGTGTGAGCAGAATGGGTCAGGGGCATTCCCTGTTTCTTTCCCCAAAAAAAGTTATGGTATAATTACGGAACTTCAAGGCGGGGTAACTGGCCTTTCCGCAACTCCGAAAGGATTATCGTACGGAAGGAGCACATCAGTTTATGGGCAAGAAAAAAGTACTGCTGGTTGACGACAGTATTGCCATTGCCAAGCAGCTTACACTGCTGGTCGAGGAATCGGGGCAATTTGAAGTTGTGGGGCATGCCCTGAATGGTATCGAGGGTATCAAACTTTTCATAAACGCCAAGCCCGATGTAGTGTTCATGGATCTTGTCATGCCGGAGATGGACGGCCTGCAGGCCATCCGGAGCATCAGGAACCTGGACAAGGACGCGAAGATCGTCGTCATTTCTTCTGCCGGGGGCGTCGGGGGCAAGGTGGAGGATGCGCTGAAGTTCGGCGCTCTGACCGTTATCTCAAAGCCCTTCGATCCCGAGAAGATCGCCGAAGTGCTGAAGGGCGTATAAGGGAGGACGCGCGCGATGAGTGTGAAATTCTTCGGGCAGTTCCTCCTTGAACGAAATCGTATCACGGTCGCGCAGTTGCTGGAGGCAGCGGCATACCAGGAGAGCCGGAACCTCAATTTCGGTGACTGTGCCAGGAAGCTCGGATATCTGGACGCCGGTGCCGTGCGCAAGCTCAACGAGGAACAGAAACGCACCGACATGCGCATCGGGGAACTGGCGCTCAAAATGGGGCTTTTGAACCGCTCCCAGGTAGATGAGGTCCTGACCGTACAGAAGAACGACCATATCCTCCTGGGTGAAGTGCTTGCCCAGAAAGGTTTCATTGAGCAGGATGTTCTGCGCAAGGAACTCCTTGCTTTCAGCGAGGACCAGAAAAAATATACGATGGGCAACGTCCCCGTACCAGCAGGTATCAACGACGCCGAGACCGTCAGGAGCATGGTCGACCTGACCCAGAAGCTCTTGCTCCGGATCGCCAGGGTGGAGGTGAAGCTGGAAGTACCTTCCATGGTCGAGAAGGGCCCGGGCAAGCAGTTCGCCCTGGTCATGATAGAGTTCAGGGGGGGCACGAGGTTTTCGTATGTTCTGGCCGTCTCCCGTGAGGCGGCTCTTCCCATTGCCACGGGAGTGATCGGCCTTAATGCGCAGGGCGAGCCCGATAGCATGCTCCGCGACTCCGTGAAGGAGTTCTCAAATATCGTCTGCGGAAACGTCATCGCAAGAATGGCGCAAAAGGGAAAGACGGTGGATATCAGCCCTCCCACACTGGAGGAGGCGCATGGCGGCGAGTACAGTGTATTTTACGGTACAAAGGCCGCATGTTATCCTCTGATCAATACTATTGGAGACCTGACGCTCTACATCATCGAACAGTAAAGGTCAGGACAGGAAGGAATAAAAGGCCGGGGTATTGTCGGCCTTTTTTAATCGTCGAACTTCTGCTCGTAGGTAACTTTTCCGGTGGCAGGGTCGTATTCGTACAGAGAGATGTCTATGTTCAGCCTGGCGGATTTCTTGAGTTCCTCAAGGCTCTCCGGCCAGCGGCCGTTCATGGCGCGGAAGTTGTTCGCAGACTGCTGAAGCGTCATGAGGTTGGCCTGGTCCTTGGTCACGTCGGACTGCTTTATTTTGGTTGCCACGCCGGTGGATATGTCTTCGGCCTCGGAACATCCCATGATACCCATGCCCAGGAGGCATGCCAGAATGGTGATTGCAAGATATCTCATGTCTGTATCATAGCATATTCCGCCACGGGCACAAATGGGCTGTTCCAGGCAGGTAATGACTGCCCCTGATGCCGCCGGCCTCTCCCCGCGCTATAATAATGGCGTGTGGGTGGCCCTGACCCTGATATGTGCTCTTTCGATCGCAACGGCGGACGCCGTGACCAAACGTGCGTTGACCGGAGATGAAGATCCCTGGGTTGTGGGGTGGCTGCGGCTGGTGTTCACGGTTCCGCCCCTCCTGACGGTGTTCTTCTTTATTGATGTTCCCCCGCTGGATGCGACATTCTTCCGGGCGGCCCTGGCCGCGCTGCCTTTTGAGATCGCCGCGTTCGCCCTGTACATCGGTGCGCTCCAGGCCTCGCCGCTCAGTCTGACTATACCGTTTCTCTCATTCACCCCGGTATTTCTTATAGGCACGGCATATGTGATCGCGGGCGAGAGTGTTGCCGGACGTGGGGTGGCTGGCATTATCCTGCTTGCCGTGGGCGGGTACGTGTTGAACCTGAGTCATCTGAATCGGGGAGTGCTGGGACCGGTTCGCGCGCTGCTGCGGGAACGCGGTTCGGTGATGATGCTGGGCGTTGCCTTTATCTACAGCATTACCTCGTCACTGGGAAAGGTGGCCATTAACCACTCAGGTCCCCTGTTCTTCGGCGCGGTATTCTTCACGATGCTCGCGGTCCTGTACACTCCCTTCGCGCTTAGGGGACTCCTGCGCAGAGGGGTCTCCGCCCGGCTGCTGCGCGCCATGGTTCCCGCGGGATTTCTGCATGCCGTCATGGTTGCCACACACGTGGTCGCCATGAGCATGACTCAGGTGGCCTATATGATATCGGTGAAAAGGACCAGCATGCTGTTTAGTGTTCTGTACGGCTGGCTGCTGTTTCGTGAGGGCAATGTGCGGGAACGGATGACGGGCGCGGTCCTCATGTTCGTGGGATTTGTCCTGGTGGTAACGTCGTCGCAGAGCCCTTAAAAAGAGGTTTCATGACCGCAGAGTTTGCATTTCCAGTGGATGCCGTCATCCATGAGTTCCATGTTCCTGCCGCATCGGGGGCATTCCTTAGTCTGGGGTTCCGGCGCCTGATCCTCCTGAGGTTCCTCGTTCTCCGATGCCTCAGGGGTTATCGCCGGGTATGCCCCTGATATCTCCAGCAGTTCCCTGGATACCTTGTCTTCCTCGGACGGTTCCGGAAGCGAAGGCGCTTCGGGTTCTTTTTCAGGCGGTTTTTCCGGTGCTTTGGGCAATGCCATGTCTTTGGGGATGAAGCTGCTGATCTTCCCTGAGAGATTGTTCACGTTCTGTTCAATCTCGCGTGTAAGGGTGCCGAACCTGACCTCCGCTTCCTTTATCTCTCTTTCCTGTTCTGAGCTTTTCGAGAGGAGGTCCTTCTCCTTTTTCTCCAGTTCCCGGATCCTTTCCTTGAGTATGTTTATCTCGTTCCTGAGAGATTTGGTGTCGGTACTCATGTTTTTCATCTTGCTTCGCCAGGAGACAACCGTTTTGTTGAAAAGCTCCTTCTGCCTTTTGAGTTCGCTGTGCTGGCGTTGCATGCCCATGAGCAGTTCGTCCCTGGTTATCCCCGTAGTGGAGAACAATGCCTTGAAAGCGGCGCGGTAGCGCTTGTCCTCTTCGGGCACGATGTCTTCAAAGGACTTCACCATATCAAAGAACTTTTTGACATCCTCGCTTTCGTTCTCGACCTGGGTACGTATTTCGTCTACCACCTGGTTCCAGTTGAGGTCCTTGATGGCTTCGGCAAAATCGAATTCCCGGTCTTCTCCCGTCACTCCCCCTTCGAGGTTCGTCTCGGGAAAAAGGGCGTCGGCAATCTTTGATAGAAGGCTTTTTTTCTTATTGCTTGTAGTGTTGCTCATCGGTCCTCACAGTATAGTGCATTATACTCCTGTCCGCTCCCCGCCGGAAGGCGCGTGATGGTGCGTCTCCCGGGTGAACGTCTTATTATCATATGTCCGAAAAAGCGGTTCATGCAAGTGAGCATGCTTAACCGGGATAACACTTCCATTTCCCCCGTTTCCCCCGGTAATGCCTGATGAGTATTAATAATATCAGAAATATTTACGTTGATGCCATACATACTGATCAGTTTCGCGGAAGAAACCGCTCCAGGATCACCCGCTCCAGCCGGGGAGAGATGACCAGGTCGAATACGTACTCCTTTCCGGGGAAGAATTTACCGGAAAGGCCCTTGAACTCAGCTACTATTTCACGGGCCTGTGTGTATGTAAGATCCTCAAGGCACAAGCGCTGATATGTCAGGTCGGTCAGGAACCTGAAGGTGCGAATCCGGCGCTCCTCTTCACGAAGCGCTTCCTGATTACCGCTGTACATAATGTTATTGTAGCGGAAAAATGCCGCTGGGGTAAGCGTCCCGCGACAAGTGCGGGCGTTTATTTTCACGCATTTACTTCTGTGGTGTAAGCTGTAAACCATTTTTGTTAAGATAGTTAACAATGAAAAGGGTCGTTGTTACAGGCATCGGGGCGCTTACCCCTCTTGGGAACACATTTTCCGACAGCTGGCACGCCATGCTCGGGAAGTCTTCAGGCACGGGCCCTGTTACGGCTTTTCCCGCCGAAGGGCTCAGGTGGCCGTCCGCGGGAGAGCTGAAGGGCTTTGACCCCACCCGATGGGTTTCTCTCAAGGAGACACGGAGGCTGGACCTTTTTGTCATCTATGCCTTTGCCGCCGCGTCCATGGCGGTGGATGACTCCGGGATTGGTACGGAGGCCCTTGAGGATGCGGGGATCGTGATCGGTTCCAGCCGGGGAGGTATCCGCATGCTTGAGGAGGCCGCGAGGACCCGTCCTTCGGCGTATCTCATGGCGGGTTCGACGATAAGCATGGCTGCATCATATTGTGCCATGCGTTTTGGCATCAGGGGCTACGCATCGGGGATATCGAACGCCTGTGCCTCTGGGGCAAGCGCTGTCGGTGAGGCTTTCGCAATGATACGCTCGGGCACATATGAGGTCATGCTCTGCGGCGGGGCCGAGGCTCCCCTGACGCAGCTGTGTTTCGAGGGCTACGGGAATGCCGGGGCCATGTCGCCTTCAGGCCGCAGCAGGCCCTTCGACCGGGCAAGAGACGGTTTTGTCCTTGCCGAGGGAGCTGCGGTACTGGTGCTCGAGGAATATGAAAGGGCGGTGGGGCGCGGCGCCAGGATATATGCGGAGATATCAGGATACGGCACTTCCTGCGACGCGTCGCATCCGACGGTTCCGGAAAGCGAAGGGCAGAGCCGCGCGATAAGAGAAGCGCTGCGGCAGGCCGGGATTGTTCCGGTTGATGTGGCCCATATATACGCGCATGCAACATCAACTCCCAGCGGAGATGCGGTTGAGGCCCGGACGGTCCGGCAGGTCTTCGGACACCGGGGGGTCTCCGTCAGCGCTTCGAAATCCATGACCGGCCATATGCTTGGCGCTTCGGGGGCCGTTGAAGCCGCCCTGGCCGCCATGACCGTATCAAAGAGGAAGGTGGTGCCGACGCTGGATCTTGAAGATCCGGAGCCGGGCCTGGAGCATGTTACCGAACCCCGGCCCGTGGGTGATGGTGCGGTGGTTTCCAATTCATTCGGATTCGGGGGAATAAATGCGGTATTGATATTCAGCGGGAAGGACCTGTAACGCTCTCCACGCCTCAAGGGAAGCATGGGTGAGAATCCCGGGATTTATTTTTCGGTAAGATTTTCCTGACAGAGGCTCAGGGTTTTTTCAAGTTCAGCGAGCTTGAATGGTTTTTTCAGGGTAAATATCCCTTTTTCCTTGAAATCGTTGCTCATGTCTGTCGTTATAAACGCTGAACATACCACTACATTTTTTGGTGAATTAGTCATTTCACGCACCCGGTTCAGCAGTTCTGTGCCATTTCCCTCAGGCATTCGCAGGTCGGTTATAAGCACATCAAAGGAATTTTTTTCCAGTTGTGTGAAGGCATCACGCGTATTTGAGACGGAAACCACGTCAAAGCCCCATTTTTTCAAGGCGCGTTCGAGAAACCACCTGACAAGCTGTTCATCATCCACAACGAGAACTTTCATCTAACCCCCTGAATTCATACTTACTGAAATGATTTCACATTTTACTAAGAAAATAAAGACATGCAAGAATCGTGCTAGTCTTTCTCGGGGAGGAACCCGAATTTCTGCATCCGGTATCGCAGCGTATCCCGTGTGAGGTTCAGGAGCTTGGATGCACGGGTCTGGTTCCCGTTTGTCATGTCCAGTGCCTGGCGGATGAGCTCTTTTTCGACCTCTTCGATATCAAGGCCGCTGGTGGGTATCTTGATATCGACGTCACTGGCCAGATGCGCATAGGAATCCTTGGTCGTCATTTCCAGCGGGAGATGTTCCGGAAGCACATGGTCTTCGCTCTCCAGGATCATCGCCCTTTCAATAACGTTCTTCAGTTCGCGGACATTTCCCGGCCAGTGGTATTCTAAGAATGCCTTCTGGGTCTCTTTGGCAAGTCCCTTAACATTCTTCTTGAACTCTTTATTGAAAATGTCTATAAAGTAATGCGCCAGGTGCATGATATCCTCGTCTCGATCCCTCAGCGGAGGTATCGTGATGGGAATGACCTTGAGCCGGTAATAAAGGTCCTCGCGGAAATTTCCTTTTCTGACCTCTTCTATCAGGGCTCTTGTTGGTTGCAGCGATGATGCGGACGTCAACCTCGATGTCCTTGGTTCCCCCGATACGCTTGAACGTCTTGTTCTCGATGACCTTCAGAAGCTTTGCCTGGGTGCCGGCCATCATGTCGCCAATTTCGTCCAGGAAAACTGTGCCTCCGTCGGCCAGTTCAAACAGGCCCATTTTCATGGCCTTGGCGTCGGTGAAGGCGCCCTTTTCGTGCCCGAAAAGCTCACTTTCAACCAGGTTGTCCGGGAGGGCGGTACAATTGATCTCCATGAAGGGCTTATCCGCACGCCCGCTCTGATAATGGATAACCTTCGCGGTGAGGTCCTTGCCGGTGCCGCTTTCCCCGGTAAGGAAAATGGTGGTCGCGTCGCTCTGGGCGATCTTGGCTATCAGGTCGTTGACCTTGCGGATCTCATGAGATTCACCGATGATATTTTGCAGTCCGTATTTCGACGACATGGTAGAACGAAGCTGTGAGACCTCTTTCCTGAGTGACGCGGTCTCAAGCGCCTTCCCTACCAGTATCTTGAGCTTGTCCATATTGAAGGGCTTCTCGACAAAATCATATGCCCCCAGCTTGATGGTCTTGACGGCGGTCTGAATATCTCCAAAGGCGGTTATCATCACCACAAGCGCCTGCTGGTTGATCTCCTTTATTCCCTCAAGGACGGTGATGCCGGAGACGTCGGGGAGGTGAATGTCCAGAAGGGTGAGGTCGGGCATCTCCTCCTTGTAAAGCCCCAGGCCCTCCAGGCCCTTTTCTGCGGTTATTACCTGATAACCTTCCTTCGAAAGGTTCTGCTCCAGCGACCAGCGCAGGAGCTTTTCATCATCGATGACCAGTATTTTTGTTTTAGACATGCTTTCCCTTTAATGGCAGCCTGACAGTATACACCGTCCCTTTTGCCTCGCTGCGATTGGTTACCTCAATCCTTCCCCTGTTGTTCTCGGCCAGCCTTCTCGAAATCCCGAGGCCAAGCCCGATGGACGGGCTCTCCGGCGATATGCCTTCCTCGTATGCCGCACGAAGGTCATTGCGCGACAGGCCATCGCCGGTATCACTGAAGGTTATCACAACCTCGCCTCCTGGCTCATTTACCTTCACCTCTATATCAAGAGTCCCGCCATCCGTCATTGAGTGAAGAGCAGTGACCATGAAATTCAAAAATACCTGCTGCATCTGTTCGGGGTCCACATAAATTTCCGCAGACGAGCCGTACTCTTTTATATTAACATGTACGTTCTGTTTTTTCGCCTGATTGGAGATAAGTCTTACCGCCGGGGCAAGGATTTCTCCCACGGTGGTCTCTAAGGGACCGCCCCCCCGGGAACGTGCGAAGTTCAGCAGGTCCTTGAATGCCCGGTCAAGCCGTTCTATCTCCTTCTGGACCTCCTTGATGACCTCGCGCCTGGGGTCGTCTGCGGGGCAGTCCTCCACAAAGACCTGGAGTGCGCCGCTGATGCCGGCCATGGGATTCTTGATCTCATGGCCGAGAGCGGATGCAAGCTCCCCGATACTGAGCATCTTCTGTGCATTGCGCATGGTCTCGAAATGGTAGGCCTCAAGGGACGAGCTCTTTGTGCTTGTGGTCTTCAGCAGGGCGTTTATTTCCTGTGCAAGCTGGTCGAACTCCTCATGTCCGGTTTCGGGAAGTTTTTGGGGGACGCCGCCCGATGAAGCGGAGCGGAGCGCCTCCATAAACTCCCGCAGCGGTTTACTGACAAACATCTCAACCGCGATGCTGAGGGCCAGTATGAGGGCAGCCGCGGTAACGACAATGAACACCAGTATCTTCTGGTCGGTCCAGCTCCGGGGGGTGCTGCGGGCAAATACCATCTCAATCGCTCCCAGTACCGGTGCGGCGTTCCCGTGGCATGTTCGGCAGACCCGTTCGTTTGGAAGTGGCAGTCCAATGGTTACCGTGTTCTCCTCGATACGGGTATACTCGATACCCGGACGGATGGCGTGGGGTTCTATATTTCCGGGAATTGCGGGGGCGTCATTCTGTCTGCCTCCGAAGACCAGTTCGCCGTTGCGCCGGTAGACCGAGGCCGAAAGCAGCGACCCGTTGGGCATGCGTTGAAGCAGTGCGTAGAATTCCCTTCCATGGCGGCCGCCCAGTGAGCCCATCAGGGCGGCCTGTGCCGTTCGTGCGGTGGTGAGGGCGCGCTTTGCCTCGTTGTCAGCTACACGGCGCTCTTCCACCCGTATCCCCTGGAGTGCCAGGACCCCGAGGATGGCCAGTACCGCACCGGTAACCAGAAGTACGAACTTCGTTCTGAGACTCAGCGGGATTCCCCCTTTGTCAAACGACGTTTAGCCGCTTCCGTAGGCGTGCAGTCCGCTCAGAAGCAGGTTGACTCCCAGATAGGTAAAGATCACGGCAACAAAACCGATGACCGCTACTACTGCGGTCTTGTGTCCGCGCCAGCCACGCAGGAGTCGGGAGTGCAGGTAGAACGCGTAGACCAGCCAGGTGATGAGCGACCAGGTCTCCTTGGGATCCCAGCTCCAGTAAACGCCCCAGGCCTGGTCGGCCCATATGGCGCCGAAGATCAGACCCCCGAGGGTGAATATGGGGAACCCAACGGCGATGCTCTTGTAGGTAACCTCGTCCAGCACCTTCGGAGAGACTCCGACGCTTTCAATGACGCGTTTTAATGCCCCTCCCCAGAGCCAGATGGCGAATATAAGTGCCACCGCGGCAATGGCGCTGGCGAAAATGATAATCGGGTTGCCGCTGAGGAACGTTGCCCTGAAAAGCATGCTTCCGACCCCTTCTTCGGGAGGACCGAACTTCAGGAGGTCCATGCCCATGGCACCCAGGACAACGACGAACAGTCCCATGGTGATGGTCCAGAAGATATAGGAGGCTTCATTCTTTCGTTCTGTCGTGATAATGAGATACATGAGCGCGGTGCTGAATGACAGGGCGAATGTTGCGTACGCGATAAAGCTCATGAAAACATGGACCAGTAGCCAGTTCGACTGGAGCGCGGGGACCAGAGGCTGAATGTTGGTGCTGATGCCGTGCATTTCGATGAATGCCAGTGCAAGCCCGGCAACAGGCGTGACAAAAGCGCCGAAGGAGCGGTTCTTGTACCTGAACTCGACGATAAGGTAGATCAGGATGAGCGACCAGACGAAAAAGATGAGCGATTCATACAGGTTGGTCAGTGGGACAGACCTGATGAGTCCCATGCCGCTGAATCTGGCAAATTCCATCCATCGCAGTACAAACGCGATGGTGTGGGCGACAAAGCCAACGATGGTGCTTACGGTGGCGAAGATGCCGATACCATCCTTGCGGAACGCAAGGTAGGTTATATATGAGATCATAGCTATTATGTAGGCTATTGTTGCTGTGCCGAAGAATGCAGAACTGTCCATTATTTTCCTCCGTTATTGAGCTGGGAGATGGCTTGATCCACTTTACGCTCAAATCCCTCGCGATTCTTGTTGGCCGTGGCAGCCAGCATGACTGTTGTGCCGCCGCCCTTACCGCCAGAGGCTTTCAGCTTCAGCCAGATGCGTCTGTGGCTCATGAAGAACGCCATGTATAGGCCAAGTCCGATAAGGCTGCATCCGTAATAGACGATCCATACGCCGGGGTCGTTGCGGACCTGTAGTCCCGTGTACTGCGCGCCCCAGATGTCCACCAGCTGGATAACGTGGCTGGTTCCATAGGACCAGGTGTCTGGATAGCGTTTCAGGACCCATTTGGATCGTGACTGCTGTCCGTCATTTATGGAGAGCCTTACAGCGGGGTTGGTCATCATGTCATTGTATGTATACGGCCTGCCGCTCTCGTCGAACGAGAGGGCCGGGCTCTGCTCCGCCACGGTGGCGGTGATGTCGGAGCCCGGAAGGGTGAAGCCTTCGTTGAGGCTCACCTCCACTTCCTGTCTGGCCGAGGGGTTTGCGCGTTCGTATACGATGAACTTGAACCTGTACGCCGCGGTATTGTCGACCGGACCGTAACTGGACTGATAGAACGTGTAGCCTTTGTAACGGAGAGGCTTGTTCACCTCTATCCACATATCCTCGACTACTTTTCCGTTGTCGTAGGCGGTCAGCCAGCTCCGGTATTCCTTGGGCATATCGGACCGCCCATAATAATCAACCTCGAAGTCATTGCACTGGACGCTGAACCCAAGGAGCTGAATGCCGACCTTCTTCATGCGATTGGTCATCCGCTCCGGGGTTACCCCAAGCATGGCTGCTGCGTTTTCCAGATTGCCGTTGTTCCTGGAGTACGCATCAAAGAGCAGCTGCCGCTCCTGTGCAAGCTCGTTCGAAAGGCGCTTGCTGGAGAACGCGAAGGAATACCGCTCACCTTCACCCATGTTGATGAATCCATTGAAACCGAACAGGTAGCCCACCAGTGCCCCGACCATCAGGACAATGATGCTGATATGAGTAATATAGACGCCAAGGCGGGTAAATCTGCCGTGCTGGGTGTGCAGCTGAACATCCTTCCCTTCCCCGGACCGGATAGTTCTCATCTTCAGGGCACTGAGCAGCTCGAACAGGAAAATGGGTACGACCAGAAGGGCAACCGCGCTCCAGACAAGGATGGTAGTGGGCACGAATATCGGCCAGATGAACA
>JABAHP010001674.1_pt2 | contig 27035 bp, 37 predicted proteins | sample 7062081 | NCBI WGS metagenome assembly JABAHP01 (sample SAMN14534357, study PRJNA622989) | marine sediment metagenome | biome: marine biome [ENVO:00000428]; feature: marine pelagic biome [ENVO:01000023]; material: deep marine sediment [ENVO:00002113] | place: India: Gulf of Kutch | collected...
GTTAAAGAATGGACGGAGGCCGACGCGAGGGCGTGGCTCGTTACGAACGGCGTTAAATACGACGCGTTCAGCCCAGCGGTAACCGAGGATCGAGAGAAAAAACCGTGTTACAGCGTGGTGATTAACCAGGCGGGGGACTCGCTCGATATCACGCTACACGACGAGATAGGATTTTGGGGTACCCAGTCGGGAGAATTCGTCCAGCTATTGAAGGATAACAAAAACGTGTCCACTATTAACATAGATATTAACTCGCCTGGCGGAGCCGTGTTCGACGGTTTTTCGATATATAATAACCTCATAGAGCATAGCGCGACGGTTAATGTTAAGGTTTCAGGCGTCGCCGCCTCGATCGCCTCTGTTATTGCTATGGCTGGCGACACTGTTGACATGCCTGAAAACGCTATGTTAATGATCCATAAACCAATGATTAATTTTTTAGTTAATCAAAACGCCGAGCTGTTGAGAAAAAGAGCCGAAGCCCTTGACAAAATGGAGGGGGGGATTATCTCCGCGTACAAAAAACGCGCGAACAAAACAGAGGCCGAGCTCGCGAAAATGATGTCAGAGACGACCTGGTTCACAGCGAAAGAGGCTAAAGAGATCGGTTTCGCTGACACGATTTCGGACGAGGCCGAAATCAAGAATTATTTTGATTTTAGCAAATTGGAATACACCGTCCCGGAAACGGTTTTAAATAAATTCGACGTAAATCACGGAGAGACCTCCCTCGACATAGAGACGCCGGAGATCGGCGAGAGTGGTATCGACAAAATAATTAACTATATAAAGAAATCCTTTTCACCAAAAAATAAGGAGCCTGAAGTTATGGAACTGTCAAAAGATGTACAGGACGCAATTAACGCCGCCGTGGAAACCGCCACGGACGCGCTAAACACGAAAGTCGAGACGCTGGAGGCCGACAACAAGTCTCTTAAAACGGAGCTCGAATCCTCTCAGGCGGCGGTTACTCAGTTGACAACCGCGCTAAACAATCAAGAAAGTCGGGAGCAAAACAAAGATTATAAAAATTTTTGCAACTCTCTCGTAAACCAGGGCCGTATGTTACCGGCCGACGTTGATCTACACGTCGCCACGCTGGCCGAAAAGCACAAAAAAGATATCGAAAATTTTACCGAGGAGAACAAAGATACGCCTCTTTATAACGCGTATAAAGATTTTTTGAAGGCTCTCCCCGTTGTCATTCCCGTTGACCAGCGCCCCGTTGCTAATAAGGACGGCGCTCCGGTTACCAGTATGACAGAGGGCGCGATTAACGCCGAGATTGACAAGATAATGGAAGATAAAAAACTCGATCTCGCGGCGGCTACAGTGGAGTTTTGTAAAAAACACCCGGACGTAGATATTACGAACCAGTCTCGATAAATTATTTGCACCTTTATAAATATTAAATAAGGAGTTATTAATATGTCAACAGTAAAACTCGGTGACGTTGTCACATACGAGGCGGGCGAGGATTTATCGTCCGCGCAATATTTATTTGTAACGCTGGAGAGCGACGGCCAGGTCGACCTTGCTGACGCCACGACCGACGAGCCGATCGGCGTTCTCCAGAATGTCCCGGACGCCGCCGGGAAAGAGGCGACCGTTGTCAAGGGCGGACAAACAAAAGTAGTTGCTGGCGAGGCTCTCGCTGTTAATGCTATCGTTGGAACCAATGCCAGCGGACAGGCCGTCGCCGTATCAAGTGGCGTGTGGCCGTGTGGCCGCGTCGTAACAGCCGCCGGAGCGTCTGGCGACGTTGCTGTTATAGAATTCTTTTATTCAAGCGAAGAAATCGGAGGGTCGGACACGTTTTCGGCGATTGCCTGTACTGGCGACATTACGTCGACCGATACCGCCGCCGATGCTGACTGTAACGATTTAATATTTCAAAAATCACGAGGGGCGATCGTACAAGATAACGACGATCTCGGAAAAATTGATTTTCAGGGCAATAACGGCACGACATACGACTCGGCCGCTCAGATTGTCGCCGAGGTTAACGGAACACCCGGCGCTACAACCGACATGCCCGGCCGCCTCGTTATTCTTTGTACACCTGACGGCTCAGCCACTCCGGGCGAGGTTGTACGGTTCGCCGACGGTCTGGTTACGTTCGCCGACTCCGTTGATCTCGTGTTTAACACCACGACCGGGACGAAAATCGGAACGGCCACAGGTCAGAAAATCGGTTTCTGGAACGCGACGCCAGTCGTACAGCCGTCTCATAATGCCGATCCAGCCGCGTGTGCATCAATGACACATACAGTCGGAACGGGCGCGGACGCAACGACGCCAAGCGGAGCCGAGTATAATTTGGCTCGCGACGACCTTGACGCACTAAAAACAGCCGTAGACGCCAATAACGCCGCGATCGATGCGATTAACGCCGATATGGCTACGCTCGGATTAACAGCCGCGTCATAATAGCGGACAATTTACAGGCGGGAGTGGTTAACTCCCGCCTATTAACCAATACAGACTATTAAAATAAGGAGTTTTAATTATGCCTTTACGTTCAGTAGAACCGATTATAACTCGGCAAGCTCTGACACGCGTCAGCCTCGCGTATCGGAACGTTAATTTTGTCGCTGACAAATTGTTTCCGATTATCGAGGGCGCTAACAAAGAAACAAAAGTATTAAAGTACAATAAGGCGCCCTGGTTTCGTGACGAGGCCGGAGTCCGCTCAGAGGGCGGAGTCGCTCCTCGCGCTGACATGACAGTAACGTCTGTCGATTTTGACCCGATCAACTACTCGATATCGACAGCAATAACCGACGAGCTCAGAGAGCAGTCAAAAATTATGGGAAACCTCCCCGTCCAGCCGGAAATCGACGCACAGATATTTATGGCGAACAAGCTCGACCTTAAAAAAGAGGTTCGCGCAAGCTCGATATTACACTCGACAAACTGGAGCTCGGTCGGAGTCGGAGGCGAGGACGCCGCTGGAGCCTGGGGACACGCCACAGCTGCAAATGATACATTTCTCGCTGATATGAGAACCGGACACGACACAATTATTAATAACACCGGGTACAAACCGAACAAATTGTTTTTATCCTATCATGCCGCGAGTAAGCTCAGAATTGCGCCCGCGTTGCTGGCTTATATTTACCCGCAGGGTTTTACTCCGTCGATGTTTGTCTCAGCCGCTCAGCTCGCCGTACTGGCTGACGTTGAGGAGGTAATTATCGGCTCAGCGATCAAGAACACTGACGAGGAGACCGTCGCCGACTCGTCCTCGACTATGGTTCAAGTATGGGGGACGAGTGGATCAGAGACAAAAGGCGTCGGGTTTTTGTTTTACGCGCCGTCAACGCCTCGGACTCTGGAGCCGTCCGCCGGTTATCAGTATCGTAAAACGCAGTCGAACGGGCTTGGCCGCAAGGGTACAGAGTGGAGAGAGCCGGAACGTCACCAAGACGCTTACGACATGCAAGAGGATACGGATATCGCCGCGACTGGTACTGATCTCGGTTATATGTGGAAAGATACCGCGACGACATAGTTTAGCGGGATTCCCTTTCGTTTTAATAAACTGGAGCCGGGTCTTGCGAGGCTCGGCTCACTTTTAACAGAGGCTAATGCGGTGAAAGATATTAATACTTGCAATGTTCTGGACTGTCCACAGTGTAAAGTCGGTGTATGCGAGCTGTCTAAATTACCACCTAAAGACGACAATTATATGGATAAAACGCGGTGTTACCACAGGCGTTTTAAATTAAGGTGTAAAAATAATGGCTGATCCATACACCACAGAGGCGAATTTAATCAAGGCGTCCGATCGTGAAACCTTAATTAAATTGACAGCCGATAATAACGAGGGTAAAATCGTTACCGAAGTTATAACGTGGGCGATCTCTCGCGCTGATAATATTATCGATGCTCACTGTCGAGGGCGTTATCCCGCCGACATGAGTACGGCTAATATACCGGAGTTAATCGTCGACATTTCGACGACTCTCTCGTTGTTTGAGCTGTACAAAAAGAGGCTCACGCTCACGTTACCGGAATCCCTTAACAAGTCTTATAAACTAGCTATTAAAATGCTGGAAAATATACAGAGCGGAAAGCTAACGCCCTGGGAATCGACCGACGAGCCGACAATTTTATTAAGCAATAAAACGTCGTCCTCTAAAACGTTTGACTCTGATTTATGGGATACCTATGATCGATAAAGTAGACTCTACAGCCGACAAAATACTTGACGGGATCGAGACCAGATTGTCCGCCGCTGGCGTTGACATGAATGTCGATTTTAGAGAGCTGGTCGAAAAGGAAACCGGGACTATACACGTTAACAAGCCGGTCGGGAATCTATCCGTTAATCAAGCCACGTATAAACGCGTGACAATGAATAATAAGTATCAATGTGATATGATCGTCTCATTTTTTTTGATCGTGAGCGAATTTAAAGAAAAAAAGAATCGCCGCGCGATATTGAAGTTAATAAACGCGATTGATCGTATATTGTTTCATGCTGATATTGGCGTAACGCTACAAAAGCGGCTGGAGCCCGTCGGGTTTACAAATGTGACCGACGCGGATTATCGAGACGCGGGCGCCATGTTGTATCAATTAGATTATACGTGCTCGTATACGACCATGATCGAGACCGAGACCGATCTCGGAATTATCACGCTGATATATAACAAATTGTATCTACAGGAACCGAGCGACGACGGCGTCGTCGACGCTGAAAGTCAAGTCGAGCTCGATTTTATTTACGGCGGATTAGCCTCGTCGATAGCGCTGTCCGAGTTGATGTTATTCGGCGGCGTTGCTGGCTCTGATTACGACGAGCCGGAGATATACGGCGGGCGAGCCGCGAGCACGTTCAGGAGTTAATTATATGCCACAGGCGCGACAAATAAGGTTAAGGATTGACACGTCAACGAACTGGACGACGTCCGATCCGACGCTGTTAAAAGGCGAGCCGGGAATCGAGTCCGATACCGGACGTGTTAAGATCGGCGACGGTTCGAACGTATGGTCGAGCCTGTCGTATACTACACAATTAAACCCGTTGTTTCTGAAATCGTATACAGTCGCGACCGTACCGACGGCGTCCAGCCATACCGGCGCGATGATATACGTTTCAGACGAAACCGGCGGAGCCGTACCGGCGTTTTCAGACGGTACGAACTGGCGCCGCTGTACTGACAGGACTATTATATCGTAAGGAGTTAATATTATGGCTCGAATATGGGTAAAGGCCGGAATAAACGACAAAAATGGTAAAAAATTTGACCCGCCTTTAAAATTTCGTGTACAAGGTCAATTGACAGACAAAGAGACGCCTGTACTCGTGCGGGCTGACGCGAACGTCGTCGCGAAAATAAAAGACGCGAGCCTCGTTAAAAGCTCGCCGCCAAAGTACGAGGAGCCAAAGAAAAAGAAAACAAAATAGTTTTTATATAAATTTACAATTAAGGAGTTAATATTATGGCAAGTCCGAATATACCTTTTGACAATGTAAACACGGATTTAAGAAAGCCCGGCGTTTACAGCGAAAACGACACGTCGAACGCCGTTCGAGGATTGCCAGCGGCGTCGTACAAGGTCGCGCTCCTCGCCCAAATGGTTTCAGGTACATACACAGCCGAAAACGTGTACAGAGCGTACAGCGCCGACGACGTTGTTACAGGCGCCGGAACCGGGTCGATCGCCCATCTCGCCGCGCGTGCAATATTTAAAGCGAATCCAGACGTTAAACTCGATGTTATTCCGATAGCCGACGCCGCCGGAACACCCGCGACCGGTACGATAGTCGTCGCTAACGCCGCGACTGCGTCCGGTACGATAGATTTTTGGATCGGTAACGAATATGTCCAGGTAACCGTAACAAGCGGAGACAGCGCGAACACGATCGCCGCCGCGATTGACACGGCGATAAATGCCAAAGAGCATAACATGCCGGTTACCGCCAGCGTAGCGACCGCGACCGTAACACTCACCGCGAGAAACGACGGGTTACTCGGAAATAATATCCCGTGTTCGTATAAGATAAACAACGTAACGGCGACGACGATAACAATTACTCAGGTCGGCTCTGTTGTGGCTGGAGCGACCGATCCGTCGATCGCTAACGCGCTCGCCGCGATCGCGCCGGAAAAATACGATATTATTCTCTGTACTTTGAATGACGCGACTAATCTCGGCTTGTTGAAAACTCACCTTGATACATACGCCGCGCCAGCCGAGAATAAACCTGGTATCGGAGTTTTCGGTTATACCGGCGTACAGGCTACGTGCGAAACGTTATGCGGAACGACTCTTAATTCTGAGCGTTTAACGTGCGCGTATCTGAAATACAGCAAAACCACAGAGCGCGGCCACTCCCTCGACTATGAGGTCGCCGCCGCTTACGCTGGAGTGATAGCCAGCCACGACGACCCGGCTCTCCCGTACAACACGGAAGCGCTAACCGGGATCGCTCCGCCAGCGACCGACCAGCGACTCACCAGGACACAACAGGAGAGCACGCTCGAAAACGGCGTCACTCCGTTAGAGGTCGGAGCTGGAGAGACCGTCCAAGTTGTACGCGCGATTACCACGTACACAACTAACGCAAATAGTATTGCCGATCCGGCTCTGTTAGACCTGACGACAATCCTCTCGCTGGACTATGGTCGCCTCGCGATCGAGACCCGCGAACAATTGAGATTTTCACAGGCGAAAGCCACTGAGCGGACAAAAGGAAAGCTAAAGGCCGAGATACTCGACGTTCTGAGATTGCTGGATGAGTCTGAAATATGGACGTATCCCGACTCGCCGGACGAGGTTCTCGTCGAGGAGGACTCTGTCGCCGCCGGTCGTTTTAATACCAGTATTCCGGCGTATGTTGTTCAGGGCTTGCATATAATCGCTAATAAAATTAATTTGTTATTATAATATTTTTTTAACATACGGGAGTTTTTATTATGCCTGAAAATGAATATGTAAATCGCTGTACGCTGGAATTCAACGGACAGACGTTCGAGGACTTTAACACGTTTACCGATAACGAGGAGGAGTACGCTGTCCAGGTCGACCTAATGAACAAAACAGGGTTCGCCGAGAAAACACTCCGACACGGTTTCGGCGTGACCGCTGTCCGCCCTGTCGGCGGGTATCCGTTCGACCTCCGGGCTATAAAAGGCGGGACGTTTACCGTCGAATATCCCAGCGGTAAACGGGACACATACGGTAACGTGTGGAGCCTGACAAAAGGCGAGGGGACGATCGACAACGACACTCCGCTGGAGGAGGTTTTTACATTTGGCGCCAGCTCAAAAATAGAACAATAGGGAGGTTTTATTATGGCTAAAACAAAAACCGAAATTGAAAAGGCGTTAAAAGCGGAGAAAAAGAAATCGGCGCGACTGAAAACCGAAAAGGACAAAATCGCGGGGACTCGTGACCGGCTTGTCAAGCAATTAAAAACGTTGGAAAAATCCTCTAAAAAAGAGATTAACCAGCTCAATAACCAGCTCAGCGAGGCGACGAAAGCAAACATTACTTTAAATAACGGTTTTCACGAGCAAAAACACGAGCTCGCGGCCGTCAAAAAAGCGCTCAGAAATGCTCAGAAAGCCGCGCCAGTAGTCAAACCTGACCCGATTGAGGTTCCAGCGATGATTAACGAGGATCGCCGCGTCGCGGCGTTTCAGGCGCTCGCTAAAAAGCGCCCGGAGCTCCGTCAGTGGCTGGAGTGTCTCGCGCTGAGCATAAACCTCCCTGTTAAATTTGAAAAGGAGTAAAGTATAAACAATAAAACGAAAGGGCTATATTTATTATGAGTATACTTGAAAAACTAAAATCGACCTCTCGCCACTCAAAAATTATTGACTGGCCGGGCAACGACGAGATCAAAGTTAAATTAAAAACGTCGACCGAGGCCGACTATATTGACGCGACAAAAGGCGCCGAGGCTGTTTTTAAAGGTATCGACATCAAAGCTCACAACGTCGAAAAATACGACAGTGAGTTCGAGGATCAATTATTAATGAGAGCTTGTTTTGATCCCGAAAGCGATAAACCGTTGACGAACGATATACGGGCTTTTAAAGAGCTGTTAACGCCGGAAGTAAAGGACGCGCTCGCCGAGGAGCTTGATCAATTACATTTAGAATTCGCCCCTAACCCTGACAAAATAAGCGATGCAGAGTACAATAAAATAGTCGCTGAAGTAAAAAAAAATGTCCGAAATACGGTCGGGAGCATTTCAAATATATCATTGCTGAAAAGGCTTATTATTACTTTGGTCGACCAGTCGTCGAACTGAGTCCGGCAAATTTGTTTTTTCTTCAAATTATGGAGGAGATTTCCGCCGAGAGAGACTCCTCCCCGCAACACCCGCCCCATAAAGGTAAAAAGCGCAAGGTTTACAAAGTAAAAAAGGGAGCCTAATAAATGGCTGGAGGTACTGACGACATACGCCTCGAAATAACGGGCGACATAAAATCGGCGAAAAAAACGGTAAAATCGTTTGAAAAGCTGATACGGCGTTTTGAGAAAGCGAACCGCCGGTCGAAACGTCGTCGCGTACAGGAAGAAAAACGCACGAGTAAACAGGTTATCCGCACTAACGCGGCGGAAAACCGTCGTCTTTTAGCAATGCAACGGAGATTATCTCGCAAGCGTGCGAGAAACCGCCTCCGGGCTATGCGTCAGCGCAAGCGTGAACACGCGAAAATGCTACGCGAAATCGAGCGGGCGGAGAGGCGGAGCGCTCGTCGTCGTGCTCGTATGATGCGCGGAGCGATGCGTTTCGGCGGTCGAGGTCTCGGTTTACTCGGTATAGGCGGCGCGGCTGGGGTTATATTTCAGGGTCGCGAGATAATGCGGTTTGACGAGGGTCTCGCAAGGCTGGCGGCTCAGGCTAACGTTTCACGCAAAAAGCAAATGGAGATACGCGAGGAGATCAACAGATCGACGCTCGCTTATGGAGCTCAGCGGGACGTTTTACTCCGCGTATTCGAGGAGATCGTCGATAAATCTGGAAACCTTACGCTCGCCGCTGACAATGTGGAAAGACTGTCGATGCAATTAAGGGGGACAAAAGTCGAGGCCGAGCACTTAGGGCAATTGTACGCCGCTTTAAATAATGCGTTTCGGGACACTGGGAGAGACTTGTCGACGAAAGAGGTCGCCGATTTTGTGGAGATACTCGTCGCTCAGGGTGACAAGGGACAAATAAATCTCGCTAATATGGCCGGGTCGGCCGAAAAATTATTCGGCGCGTTTAAATCCGCCGGTTTACGAACGCGAAAAGATTTAATTAATTTTGGCGCTCTCATACAGACCGCCGGAGAAACGGGCTCGCCAGAGGAGGCGTCGACCGCCGCCGTAAGATTTCTGTCGGAGCTGACAAAACAACGCAAAAAGCTCGCTAAATTTGGAGTGAGTATTTTTAAGCCCGGAACTAACGAGGAGCTGAAAGAGCTCGACGTGTTAATTACTGAGATACTTGACAAAACGGGCGGAAAGGTAACAGCGTTACAGGAGATATTTACAGAGCGGGCAATTAAGCCGATAAAATTACTCGGCACCGAATACAAAAATACGGGGGGACGGATTGACAGTTTTACCCGCTCGATACGTCTCGGAAACGACGCCGCCGGAGAAACCGAGCGAAAATTTAAACGTGTCGCCGAAACCTCGTCTCAGGGTTTTGAAAGAATGGCGGCGGCTTTCAGATTGTTCGCGGATAAGGCTCTCGTTGACGTTATGAACGACGTCGCCGACGGTGTACAAAAATTAGTCGACAATCCCGATAAAATGCGGGAGTTTTTGAGGTACGCGAAAGACATTAGTGTCACATTGCAAGCCGCTGGCGACGCCGCTCTCGTAATATTAAAACTCCTCGCAATGCCTAAAAGGGCTATAAGCGGCGCGTTAGATTTGTATTTTGAAAATCCCATAGTTAAGCATATGGCTGAGCGAAAGGGAGAAAAAGCGGCGGAGAAAAAAATCGAGGAGATAATGCTCGAATTAAATATTAATACAGATATAAAAACCGACCCGGCTGGCAATGTAACGCGCGAGGTAGTTACGGCGACTTTAAATAATAAGGATCGGGGTATCTCTAAAGTTATAACGGCAGGAAAATTATAATGTCTGACCCTTACGTTACAAGGCTAGAAAATTATTATCTCGACATTATGAGCGTTCGCGATGGTTACGAGTTTTCTATAAGCGAACACAATTACCCATATTCTGACAGGAACGAGCTCGAACATATTGGACAAAAGGCTCGCCGTATTGATGTACGCTGTATTTTTACAGAAAACCCGACTCCGTCTCCGGGCTGGAACGAGGGCGTACACCTTAAACCGACATACGCGAACCACTACTCTTTTATCGAGCTGTTAAAATCAGAGCGTAGCGACCTAACTTTTTCACATCCTAAATATGGCGAGATCGTCGGCAAGGTTAAAACGTTGACAATCGACGCCGACGACACGATCAACACGGCGCGTGTTAGCTTTACTTTTTGGGAGCACGTCACCGAGAGCGATACCACATACGAGCGTTTTGTCGTGGCTGAGACGGCCGAGGAGTTTAGGGAGGCAACGGACACGCTAAAAGATAAATACACCGAGGACGAGGCCGCCGCGAAAGTCTCCGTATCATGGACGGCGGACGCGACAACGTATATAAATACGCTTAACACAAAACTGAGCTCGATAACCTCTCCAGCGAATTCTATAATATACCAAATTAACTACGGAACCACGACGCCGGGCTTAATACTGGAGGCGCTTAACAAAGCGATCGATCGTATTGTCGAGCTTTACACGACAGGGCGCGACGCTCCGGCGAGTTTTATAAATAATCTTATTGTCGAAATACGAGAGTTTAAATCAACGCTTTCCGGCGCCGACGCTAATCACGTACACATAATGGGAGCCGCCCGCGTAGCTTACGAGACCGCCGTCGTGCTGGACGAGGACGACGCGAACCGGAGATCGCTCGAAAACAAAGAGGCGGCTCGATCGTTCGACGCTGGCGGAAATTATATAAAAGTCGACCAGATACCGGCGATATTGACCGTTAACGAGCTCGACGCTATGCTCGCCGAGGTTAAGACGTTTATCGACGAGGCTGTACAAATCGACCGCGATTACAGATCGTTACAACAGTCAGCGGCGTATTTACAGTCGTATGTTAATAGTATAAAGCTCGATCGAGAGAGGATCGAAACAGTAACGTATAACGGATTAATCTCGATGCACCTTGTCGCGTTAAACGCTGGTATGTCGTACCAGAGCGCCGAGCGGCTGGTTAAATTAAACCCGACAATCGTAAACCCAAATTTTGCATACGGCGACCTCGACGTCGTCGTCCCGGCTGGTACATAATGGACGAGAACGTAAAAATAATAATTACCGATTATCAAGGTAAAATCGTCAGCGAGAAAAACGAGTATTCGGCGTATTCGTTCGATACTCAGTACGGCGCCGTCGCTGACGCGTTTAACCTGACGCTCGTAAAAACAGAGACCGATATCGAGCCGGGTTACGGAGTGCAATTTTTGATTAATGGAAAAACAGCGTTTCGCGGGATAATACAAAAGAGAGATAAACAGAGTAGTAAAAACGATATCCGATACTCACTGTCAGGGAAAGACCGCGCCGGGATACTCGTCGAGGCTTTCTGTAACGAGTTTAAGGATTACACGAACACGGCTCCGAAAACTATTATTGACGCTCTGATAAATCAGACGACATTTTTAACAAAACCGAAAGGGACATTAAGCGAGGCGGCGGACACCACAGGCTTTAACAATTCGACGGACATAACAGACCGCAACGCCGCGCTACTCGCGGACGTAAACGAAAGCGAAACCGCGTCGAGACTGGAAGATAAAACATATTATGACGACGAGTTTACAGCGTTAGCAGTAAAACCGAAATTTAAAATCAGCCCTGGTGATATGGTTTTTCAGAAAATAGACGAGCTCGTCCGGTCTGTCGGTTTTGAGATATTGTATCAAGAAAACGGAACTCTGTATATAGGCGATCTTAATAAAAAACGTTATGACGATAAGGTTATTTATAAAATCGTATATCGAAAAGACGGGAAAGGCAACAATGTCGAAACCGCGAATTTTATCGAGGATATTTCCGGGAGATACTCGACCGTGAGCGCGACGAGTCAGTCGGAGGGGTATCGGTATACGTCCGCGTTTCCTCATGTAAACAAAGAAAAGATCGCGACCGACTCGACGCTCGATTATAAAAAATATTTCCATGCACACGTAAACGACGACGACGCGGAGAGCCCGGAAAATGTCGCGATACGAATTCGAGAGGATCAGCGTCTCGCTGGTTACCAATTAATATACGAGACTCCCGGACACACGTCCCCCAGCGGAGAACTGTGGAAAATAAATCGATACGTTAATGTTTACGACGAGATTAATAAAATATACGAGCATTTAGTATTATACGGCCGTACATACGTATTCAGCGAGGACACCGGGCGCGGGACGATCCTCCGGCTATCAAAGGAAAGGTTAAACGTATTAACGATATGAGCGTTATTAAGTGTAAAATAATATCAGTAACCGACGGCGAATATCAGAAGATAGTTGACGCGATCGGGCGGGCGTCGTCCGAGGAGATTAACGATCGATCGTATTTCCAACATGTCGGATTTACCTCGATACCGCCAGCGGATACGGTCGGCGTTATGATAACCGACGGAAATAATTATACTATGATAGCGACCGCCGACCCGTCAGCGTCCCGCCCGGCGTTAAGCAATGAAAAAGACGTTGCTATATACGCGGACGCCGATAATTATATTAAGATAAATGGCGATACTGGCGAGATAACGGTCGAGAATGATAATAACAAAATAACGCTAAAGGCTAACGGCGATATTGAGATCGGCGGGAGCGGATTAAAAAAACTTATGACTGAGAGCATGATTACGGCGTACAATACACACGTTCACAGCGGCGTTACTGTCGGCGCCGGTTCGACAGGTGTACCGACGGCGCTACTGTCGACAGCCGCGCACGCTACGCAAAAAACAGAGGCTCAATAATGGATTTCTCAATAACTCCCGATAACGACGGTATTCCTCAAATGTCATGGACGAAAGAGACGACGGTCTCGACAAATGTGTTTTATACGTTTAATGTCAGGCGCGGGACGTTTTTCCAAAATCCGACATTTGGGATTGATTTATCAGATATTAAAAAGGTCACGGATAACACCGTCGAATTAATAAAGGAAAGATTAATAAATGCGTGCTCGTGGCTTTTAGGCGTCGGCCGGGCGAAATCGATCGACGTAATTGTCGAAAAAGACACAACCGATATAACACGTATTAATTATAAAGTAGATATAACACAGGCGGACGGGTTTCCCGTAACCGTCACGGATTTTATAACAGTCGGAGGCGCGAGCGATGACTTCCCCATTTAGTAAAGATTTTGACGATATATTTTACGACGTTTTAGTCGATTATCAAAACCTCGACTCGGCTCCAGATACGACCGAGGGCTCAACGGCTTACATAATGGGAGCCGTACTTTCGTCCGGCATTTGGGGACTGTACAGGTATCAAGACTATCTCGCATTGCAACAATTCCCGGACACAGCCGACACGGAAAATCTAAACCACTGGGGGAGTATTTACGGGCTCACCAGGGGCGCGACTGATACCGACGCCGATTATCTCGCCGACATACTGGCGTTTATTCGCCAGCCTCCAGCCGGAGGAAACGCGAGCGATTTCGAGGACTGGGCGCTCGACGAGGATAACTCGAAATATGTCGACGGATCGACGACGTATTATAACGAATACGCGACCGTTGTCGACCAGCCTGACGACGTCGCCGGAGCGGTCGAAATATTTACCATACCGAACGACGAGACTATTATCGGAACGGCTAACGGCGAGAGCCTGAGATCGGCGACCGAGACCTATATCGAGACTCAACGCCCGTTAGGTATGAAAAGCCTCGCGGTAACCGAGGCGACCGAGTCGACGCAAAACGTTACAATATCGGTAACCGCCCCGTCGTCCGGGTCAGTGGACACAGACGATATAAAGGACGCGATCGAAACAGAGTTAAACGCTATGGTTCCCGGCGAGGATTTACTCCTCGCGACGCTGTATTATATTTGTAAAGCATACGGCGCCGAAAACGTGACGATTAGCGTCCCGGCGGCGGACGTAGCTATCGCGAACGATAATTTTGTCAGGCCGGGAACGGTCACAGTAACGGAGGCGTAAAAATGTTTAACTCTGTATATATTCATGTTTGGGAGCCTGAGCCCCTGAAACACATTAAAAAAGAGTGTGTCGATAACAATGTCGACACCGACCTGTTAAAAGAATTGATAGGGGAGAAGCAAAGTAACTTAATTTTTCGGGATAGATTTAGAGAAACGGAGAGCGGGGGTATTTTAATAGAAATACCAGGGGCGGACGACCTAAAAGACTTTTTAAAAAATTTACGTAAATATATCAAGGACACAGCGCCGGACAAGGTTAGGGTATTGACACACTCCGCCGCTGTGAATATTGCCAAAAAGGAAAACGAATAATGATAGGTGGATGGGACGAAACAAGCTGCGAGCTAGCTCTTTTTTATAACGCTTGGAGCAAGGGAAATGGAACCGCCGACAAAAATGCCGGTAATATGCCGTCGTATCCGGCGGGAGCACATCAAAATTGTGCATTTACAAACATGGGTGTAGGCAAAGGCTATTTGTATAATGCTGGAGACGGGAATTGCGATTTTGACAATGTTGACGACTTCCAGGCGACGGCTTTAACTTTGGCGTTTACAAATGCCAGTAAATTCACAATCGAAGTGATTTCTAAATTTGCCTCCGGGGCGTCTCGCGGGGTTTTTGGGCTGGCTGACGACGCTAATAATTTGTTTTCTGGCACTGAAACAAGTACGCTCAAATTAAATATGGCATTTGAGAAGGGCGGCGTTACCGACCAGGTACAAACGAACGCGACATTAATCAATGGTCAGACTTATCATTACGCGTTTGTTAAAGACGGTGCTACATTAAAATTATATATTAATGGCGTCGAAAATGGCGGAGCGGGTTATCAAATACAAAACCCTTACAATCTTGGAAACTTTAATCCAGCCGATACTCTGGATGTCGGCGCGGGTAGAACTAGCGCGGGCGCTGTGAGATATCGGTCACAGCCAATATATTTGTTCGCTTATTACAGCGACGCGCTAACGGTTGCGAGGATATTAACGAACGCGGGACTCGGTTATAATTATGGTCTCGTCGGGACAAATGTCGGCGACACCATGAGCGTGTCGGCGCCCGGCGGAGCTCAATTTTTCTTTTTTGATTAGGCTAACTATGAATTTAACAAATGATACAACGCTCGATTTAATAAACCAGCTCGCCGAGGCTGAGACATTACAGCCACACGTCGACAAAATAGTCGAGTTAATGGAGCTCAGGGTCGAAATGTGGAAAAAGCTCTCGCCGGAGTCGCGTCGCCAATGGTTAGTATCTCGACGCGACCCTGTTTTAAATATGGTGGACGAGCTTTATAATTATTTAAATGAAAATTATCGAGGGACTCATGGTATACAGGAAGCGAAATTTTAGCAGGGGTTTAATTGACAATGTGTCGCCGTCTAATGGTGACAGGTTTCTCAATTGTAATTTATCACAACTAAATATTAGAGATATATTCGTCGGCGTCAAAAAATTAGTTTTTGAAAAATGCAATTTGATTAATTGTATTGTCCCGACTGGCTCTAAAATAATTGGCTGTAATACTGCAAAAATAAATTATTGTAGCCATATTAATCCAGACGTCCGCCCGCTGTGCTCGGTGAACTGCGAGCACGTAAAAGAAAATAACACCGTTAAAATTGACGGCGTTATAGCGTACCACGAACGTAATTACGAGGATAAGGTTATTTTATGACTGTACGATACGCCGACCCAGCCGGAAGCAACACGGCGCCCTATGATACATGGGCGAAAGCCGCGACGTCTGGACAAACTATAATAGACCTCGCGACGGCTGGCGACAAAAATTATTATCGGGGGACGTTTAACGAGTCATGGGATATAGACACAAACAGTGGCGACTTGACAAACGGTGATATATATCATGTCGGGTGCGCGGCTGACGGAACTGTCGACGGCACTCGCGCGGTCGTGGACGGCCAGAGCACGAGAGCAAATTGTATAAAAACGCTCAATAAAAACCAGCATCAATTTTCTAATTTTACCTTTCAAAACGCGACTGGCGTCGGCGTTAATTATTCGGGAGGCGGAGACAGAAACGTTTTTATTAATTGTCTTATACAAAATAATGGTTCGTATGGTTTACAGGGCGTTGGCTCAGCATATTACAATTATTTTTTATTTTGTCAAATGCTAAACAATACAAGCCACGGCGTTTATCGTCCGGGTATCGGTTCAAAGTGGTTTGGTTGTGTTTTAGTCGGTAACGGTGGACACGGTTTCCATTGCGACGCCGTTACGTCCGCCGAGTTTATCCGATTGATTTTTCACGACAACGGTGACGCGAAAGAGGGGATATTTGATTTCGATCTCGGCTGTTTAATAATGGAGTGCTCTTTCGACGGAACCGATCAAAACAACGCGGGCGGCTTAAAATGCAACGCTACCCATACGAATCCGTCTTTAATAATTATGAATAGGTTTACAAATTTGAACATCGGAATTGATATGTTGAGCGAGCTCGCGCGGTATGGCTGGAATTATTTTCATAACAACACGACAGACACACAAAACGACTCGTATTTAACGGCGCTAACTTACAAAACAGAGACCGACTCTAATAAATCAGACGTTGACGCTGACGACGGATATAACGACGTTTCGAGCGACGATTTTAACCTGAAAGAGAGTCGGACGTATTCCGGCGACGGAAACGATATTATAACGGTGAGTTAATATTATGGCTCAAACAGGGAGTTATTTTAAAAATGTAATATCGGCGGGAGTGCCGTCTGTAAATAATACCGGCGCCTATATTATTATTAATATTTGCGCCGGTATACCGAGCGCGTGGACGACCGCCTCTCCTGTCGCGGCTGGCGGAGGCGTATATTTCTTTTTCGACGACGACGACGAGTTTTAAAATAAATCAAAAGGAGTTTTTATTATGGCTGAGGTAAATGTTACAATCAAAACGGACAAAAGCGTCCTCGCTGAGCGTTTTGTTACTGCAAATATCGGGGCGTCAATTGACACGCCGAACAATATCACTTTTGTCGACAGTAACGGCGACGCGACGTTTATTAATAGAATAATGACCGAGGCGGACGGTACAATTGAGGTTAGACCGTTCGGCGGCGCCGACAGCGACAAATATACTATATATTTAGTCAAAGGCGGCTGGCATAAAACGGAGCCAATTGGCTATATGTACGGCGACGACGGAAACACTGATTCGAGCCTCGGTATAAGGGTGAGACATGCTGACAAAAAATATTCATAATTTCGATTACCCGGTTAATTATATCCCCGTTGTCGAGGTTAACCTCAGCTCGACAGCTTACGGCGAGATCGTTATTAACGACGAGGATATCGACGAAAACACCTCGTTAACGGCTACGCTGTACGAGGTAACGCCGCCGTCGTCGAGTTCTGAAAACTGGGTAAGGTCAGGAAACGATTTGTATACGTCAACGATATTAAATTTATCAGCGTCGAAACGGTCGGACGGTTTGCTCGTCGTAAAATGGCGCCTTGACCCGGCGGAGATTTCGAACGTCGCCGACGGTGATTATTACGGCGCGACGATATCGTTAAACGCGAACGCCGGAGCGTCAGTCGCTCAGGCGGGGATAGAAATAATATTTAAAATTAACGACACAATATCGGGGAGTTAATTTTTGTGGGTAAGGTTCTCCGGGAAAATATAAAATTAATCGTGTCCATTATAGCGGTATTGATTGTGTTGGGTGGAATAGCCGCCGGAGGCGGCGCCTTAAGGAACCAGGTCGGCGTTAATAGGCGAGAGATTTCAAACGTCGAAAAAGATAACAAGGCCGACCATATCCGCATAGAGGACAAAATCGACAAAATAAAGGAAAAGATCGGGGATATCGACCGGAGGACGGCAGTCACAGCACAACAGACAAAAGATATTTTAAATATAGTTGATAAATAAAAGGGGTAAATTATGGCTCAGCACGTTTCAGACCCGCCATATTTAGGCGATTTTAAAGAGGACGAAACCGTCCATTTTATTTGGAACACATTTGACGACAACAACGCGAGCGTGACCCGCTCAACTGACGGGACGGTCTCTGTGTATAAGGATAACGGCGTTACTCAGTCGGTCGCCGGGATTACTGACACCGAGGGTTTTGACTCGTTAACGGGGATACACGCTTGTACGATTGATTTGTCAGCCGACGCATTTTACGCAAGCGGCGCGAATTATACCGTTGTCGTCTCAGCGATGACGGTAGCGGGCGACGTAATTAATGCGGCTCTTGCTCATTTTAGTATAGAAAACCGGGCGCCTATACTGGCAATCGGAGCGCCGTCAGCTATTGACTCAGGGACGGCCACTCTCGCCGGTATGTTGCTTAAAATGATAGACGATAACGCCGGAGCCGATTTCGACGCAACAACCGACTCGCTTGAAAAAATCAAAAACAGTGTCGGAACGCCGGTCGCGCTCGACGGAGGTTCGGCGACACTGGCGGCTATGCTCGCAAAAATGGCCGACGACAACGGCGGCGCGTCGTTCGACGCGACGACCGACTCGTTACGTCAACAGGTTACTAACAGGGTTATAAGAACGAACACAGCGCAAGCGGGAGCGGCCGGGACGATAACACTCGACGCCAGCGCCTCGGCGACTAACGATTTTTATAAAGACTGTGTTGTCTATATTCGATCTGGTACGGGCTCAGGTCAGCATAGATTAATTAACGCTTATAACGGGACGTCAAAAGTGGCGACCATAGCGCCGGACTGGAAAACGAACCCGGACAATACAAGTGTTTTTGATGTTATACCAGGTCACGCCGCTATTATTGCCGGACTTGTTGACACTGTGACAATAGAGTATATATTAAAAATCGTTAAGGCTATGGCTAACGGTAAATATGAAATCGACACGCCCGGCACTGGCGATATAACGTTTTACGAGGAGGACGGTACGACCGTTTTGACCGTTGTAAACGTAACAACAGCCGGTCGGACTAAAACGTCATAAGGGGTTTAAATGGCTGTGAGATTAGGGACGTCTTTCGAGATTTCGCAATACGGGCAACGGACGGAGCTCGCCGGGCTCCAGCCGTCCCTTGTTGCTACTTTCGGTTATCACGATTTTATCGAGGAGGGTACAGACTGGGAGCCGCGACACGAATTAATATTACGGCCACTATTCCCGGTAAAATCATTGTTGCACATACCCAGCAATTACGAGGCTTAATATATGGCTGTTATAGAAAAGACGATAGGAACGGGCGGAGATTACGCAACGGTCGAGGCCGCTTACGCTTTTTTGTGTGGACTCGGCGCCTGGGCGAACGATTACGAGTTTAACTTGATATCGACCGTAACTATTGACTCGTGGCCAAATATAACACAAGCGGCGAACCGTGTCGACCAAAACAGCCACTATGTAAAATTTAAATGCACTCACAACGCCGGGAAGCCCGACACGCCGTCGGAGTGGTATAAAGTATCTTTTGATACTGCAAACGGGTATTTTTTATATACTCACGACGGCGCCGTTGACTCTGTAAATGATAAGGTAACTATTGAAAACTGGTTTTTCGAGGGTCTCAGCGCGTTAATGACTGGTTACTATGTCCGCGTTGACTCATGGACTACGGGCCAGGCCTGTAACGCTACATACGAAAACATTTATTTAAAAGGTTATGGCGTTAACACCGCGACGGGTTTTCGGATCGGAGACAGCCGGGATTATTTAACATTTAAGAATATATTAATTTTTAAAATTAACGGCGGGATCAGTACCGACCCGACGGGCTTCACAGGCGGCGATAATTTTCCAGGTCGGAAGAAAATCGAAAACGTAACGGTATACGATTTTGCTGGCACAGGTATGTCTATTGCTAAATTTCCGGGCGGGAATACCGTTCTCAAAAATATTGCGTCGTTTAACGCTGGTAATGTCGGGGCGAAAGACTGGGATCAGACAGACAGCGGCGGGTCGAGCGAGGTCGAGTTAATTAGTTGTGCTGACTCTGACGATACTATCTCGTCAGAAATGGGAGCCTCGACGGTTTCGGGGAGCAAGGCAAACGTAACACCGGCAAACGAATTTTTATCCGTCGATTATACGAACGATCTCGACAATTTTGCGAAATTAATACGAGGGTCTCAGACAACTGTACCGCCTCCACACAGGAAAACGACTCCGGGAAGCTCAGAGCTCGGCGAGAGCGGCGTCTCCGGCCTGGTTAGTACCGACATTAAAGGCGAGACGGTTCCGGGATCAACGGGCGCTTATTCAATCGGAGCCCATCAACAGCTATACGACAGCGCAGAAATGAACGTACTCGACGAAAACCTATATATTTTCGGTAAACACCTTGACGCGGCCGAGGATTCGGGGAAATTGTTTTTAGAGGAGATTTTCCCGGACGAAACCGACCTATTTGTCGCTGATTACGAGCGCGTTTATAACCTATCGTCGGCCGGAAAAACGGTCACCGAGCGCCGTAACCAGATAATCGCCGCTATGAGGGCGAGAGGCGGGCTCGACAAGGATTATTTCGAGACGGTCGGGAACGCACTCGGAGACGGCGAGTATACGGTCTCTATAGCCGAGGGAACCGACAGTATACCTTTTGTTGTACACTCGATCGCCAGTCTCGCGACGGCTCTCCCTGGTACGCTGTACGACGCCCCGTTTACCGATACGCCGTATAATATAACGGTAACGGTTACGGGAGTCGCGTCGGCCGATACTCTGGAGGCATTATTTAACAGGTTAAAACCGGCCTGGACTTCATTCGATTATGTTTATATACCTTAAAACGAGGGTTTTTTAATATGGCAAAAACAGATTTTAACGACGGCTCGACACTAACACCGGCATTTATGGATTTATTCCACGGGACGAACGCGTCGACCGGACACGCTCACGACGGATTAGACGCGGACGGATCGTGTCCGAAAATCGACCCGACGAGCGACATAACAGATTTTTCGTTCGGTTCTCACGCGGTAAAAATAACGACGACGTATCTAACCATAGAGCAAACCGGGAATATGTACTGGGCGGTGATCCGCGATTTTGTTTTTATATCGTTTTCGCAAATGATCGGCGTCAGCAACTCGACAGATTTACAGATTTCGATTAACGGCGTTAACTGGCCAGCGGCGATTTTACCAGCGACCGCCCAGCGTGCGAACCTCATAGCACACGATAACAGTAAATACACGCCCGGAATGATCGACACGCCAGCGAGCGCCTCCGCTGACTGGATATTATACATGCAAGATGCAAACCACGAATTCGACGCGAACGGATTTACGGCGGCGAATAATAAAGGGATCAGCGAAACGTCTTTTATATACCAGGTCACCAACTAATACGACGCAATATAAAGCCGTTTAAGACGCGAAAGGGCTGAGAGATAATAATCTACCTCTCAGCCCTTTATTGTTTGATAGCGTTAAAATACGCTGTGCTCTATCCCGTATTAGCCCGCTCGTGTTTCTCGACGTCGCTCAGTTTATATAATATCCTCCCGCGTGTTTTAATATACGGTATCCTGGAGCGGTTTTGAGACCGCTCGTCGTTAAGAGTCTGTATACTCATTCTCCAGCGCTCCGCGAGCTCTCTCGTCGTGAGAAACGTCTCTCCGTCCGTTCGAGTCATTTTGTAACCTTTCCCGCCTCGATCCAGTACGTATTATAACCGTCGATCGGCGGCGTTTTCATTTCCTCGCGATCATTTAGAGCTGATACGATAATCGCGCGTTTCGTTGATAGATTAATCGCGGCGAATAGCTGGCCGCGTAGCGTGCTCGTGAGCTCGTCAGCGTCGTCGATTATTACAAACTCGGCTTTTTCAGCCATAGCGACCATGAGCTGGAGCAAAACCCGGACACGGTAACGCGCTGATTTTGCTATCAGGCGGCCGAACGGCACTCCGCCGACAACTATATCGCCGGTATCAGTTATCTCGACAGGTTTCCAGCCGACGCCGTCAGTCAACATTTTCATAGAGTTATTGAATACTTTAAACTCTTTTAATAGTTTCTTGTTTCTGAGCCCTGACGGCGCGAGTATGCCCTGTATTTTCTTATTCCCGACTATGTCGTCGGCGAGCTTTTTAGCGGCGTGGTACGTCCTGTAAGCCGCGAGACGATCCTCGGCGAGCTGGAGCCGGTTCTCGGTATCCTGGAGATTTGCCTCGATTTTAGATTTATCATCGATAGGATTTTCGAGCTCTTTCGCGGCGGCTTTCGCCTCGGCGAGCTCTGCCTCTCGACGTCCAGTGTCCCGCGCGATCGCGAGTTTTTGCTCGTTCAGGGCTTTTAAATCGCCGTCGATCTTTTTCAGCTCTTTTTTAAGGGCGTCCTTATCGATTTTTAATTCGCTGGCCGGGACGAGCTTGTTATTTCTGACGATTAGTTTATCCTTACACGAGGGACACTCGAAAACGACAGTGTTTAATTTTCCCTCGGTCGCCGTCCGTTCCTTTAGTTTTTTGTCGACCTCCTTTTCAGTGGCAACGCCAGACTTTTTCAATACATTGATAGTCGACTCGATCGTCTTAATATTCGCGGCTTTTTGAGTGAGCTCCTTAACGGATTTCTCGTCGACGGCGGTCTCTGCGATCGCGGCGTCGCGCCACTCTTTAGCCTTGTTGTGCTCACCGATTAGCGTCTCCTCGTCTGTTTTTTCGAGATCGGCCGTCCAGTTTTCCGGGAGCCATTGCTCAGCGACACGTATACCATAATTGGCGCCGGTTTTTTCTTCCCAGCGTCCCTTTAATTTGGCGCCTTTTTCTTTAGCCGCTTTAAATGTAACATCCCAGCCGTTAAGATCGATTTTCTCCCATGTCGCCTTAAACAGATCGGTTTTCTGTACACTCTCGGCCGTACCGCTGACGATCCCCTCCTCGATCAACGCGTTAGCGAGATCGGTTTTAGTCGGAGCCGCGCCGGTTATGTCCGCGATATATTTAATACGCTCTTTAACGTCCATGTCGGCGAGAGACTCCAGGCCCGCCGCGATAGGTGAGATATTAACGGGCGTACCTTTAGTCGTATAGTCTCCCGGCCAGTCAACACGGGCGACGTTGTCCCCGTCCCGTATTTCCACAAAACCCGACGGCGTCCCGGAGCGTACCAGCATAGACTGTAATTTTTTCGGTATCTCCTTATTAAACGGGTTAGGGTTAGCCGTCGCCGCCGAGCGGATCGCGTCGAGTGTGCTCGTTTTACCGCTTTCGTTCTTGCCGAAAAGCCCTGTAATTTTGTCGAGGACAATGTCGACCGACTCGACGGCTCGATAGTTTCTTATTGAGATTTCCATTATATTAAGTCGCTCCCTTTTTTCTCGGTTTTAGGTGTCTGTTTTTTCTCCGCCGGTTTTGATTTCTTTGGCGGTTCCGGCGCTGTCAAGTCCTCCAGCGCGGCGGCGATTTTTGAGTCGACAATTTTCTCTATACTACCTAAAACTCCCTTTATAACATTGTCAATTTTATCGTCGTAGCCGTCCAGCTTTTTACTTACCTCCTCGATTTTCTCCGGCAATCCTCCGACGAGCTCCCCGACTATCTCCTCGACGTTCTTAAAAAACCCGTCGGCCGGTTCGCTGTCGTCCGGCACTCTGTTAACAACAGCGGCGAGTTTTGCGTCGATATCTTTTTCTGTCAGCGCGTCCGGGTTGTTTTTAATCTTCATAACTCGCTTATCGATTAGATCGGCGAGAGACTCGTCAGCCCTCTCGACAGCGCGGTCAAAGTTAGCTTTCTCGGCGTGGCGATGGTTTTCCGGGATATTGAAATAATTTATCGCCGTGTTGTAAAATTTAACCAGCGCTTTGAAATTTTGTAATAGTTCCATTATGTTAACCTTTCGTTAAATTGTTGTGTTTTTCGTAAAATTGTTAGGTCGCTGTTTTTGGTGTTGTTTTCGCCGTTTTACCGGTAACTTTCAAGTCGGTACCGACACGGATCGGCGAGCCATGACTGATATCAAAAACTCAGCCATTACGAATATCGTAATTAGAAAAAATCCGGTATAGGTTTCTTTTTGTTCTCCTCTATCTTTTTAACGGTTTCGGGCTTCCGAGCGGCTGGCTCGATATCATCTGTTTTCGCTGGCGGCGGCGGAGGCGGGCTCGGTATATCCGGCGTTTTCTTGTCGAGATCGAGCCCCTCTTGTTTGAGATCGTTCTCAGCCTCGACGGGTTTCGCTGGTTCCTTTTTCTCCTCTTTTGGCGGCTCCTTTATGGTTTCCGGCTCGGTCTTTATCTCCTCGGCTGCCTCCGGTTTCTCCAGCTCTGGCGGCGTCTCGGCCTCGATTGCCTCGTCGATCCGCTCGACCTCGTCCCGTTCGTATCCTTCAGAAACGCCGAGCGCGTATCTGACGCCCTGAGATATTGTTTTGTGTCTGAGAAACCGTTTCGGGTGAGTGTCCCAGGGGTCTTTCCCGAATTTACCGCCGTTATAACACTCGTCGAGATACTCGCGAATAACGACCGGGTATTTTCTATCTTTAAAGTAAATCGATATCTCGATCCATTCGAACGCTTTGACCTGGGTTTTTCCTATTGTCCCGGCGTCAATCATTTCACCGTACGAGAATTGAAACCCGTCAAAACCCTCGGCGCGGTTTAATATCTTAATCCAGCCGTCGACGCTGAATATAGGAACGATAACACCGTTTTTGTTCTCGAAACCGTATATCTCGCGCGTCCACGGATTGAGGTCGTATTTATTAGCGACTGTCAAAAGCGAGTTAACCTCGGACTGTCGCGGCTCGCGGTCTTTCGCGGCTCCTTTAAAGGCTGTATTTAACAGGGTAGCCTGTACAGCCTCCGGCGCGATCGCGTATTTTTCGGACATGCTTTCGAGAATATTGTCGATCGTGGTTTTATTCTCGGTCGTGGTTTTAGTTTCTGTTTTTTGTTTTTTTGCCATACTGAAAACCTTTCGTTAAAAATTATTTAAAATACTCACAAAATCGCGTCCCGTAACACTGGCAATATTTCGCCGAGCACAATGTCGATTGTGGATTGGCTGGAAAACTCGCCGGGTTACCGGACTGTTTAAAATTTTTTACGTCTCTGATAATTTGATTTACAAGATACCACGACTCATTAACGCAAAACTTAACCGGGTAGTTGTCGAACGTTGTACCAGGGTAAATTTTTTCTTTGTGCACTCTCGGCAAGTGGGCAACGATAAGAGAGTCAGGATACTCGTATCCGTTAGCGCTGAGTAAATTCGAATACGCGCCGAGCTGAGTCTGTACAGGCCGGAGCATTTTCCCCGATTTCGTATCGACGACAGACGAGGCCGTCCGTATATCAATATGCCCGGAGAGCTCCGCGTCGTCACCGATCCGAGTTTTCAAATATAACTCCAAATGATCGGCCGGGTCGGCGCCCTCCGGGAATTTACAACGCGGCGCTACGTCGTTATAAAACGCTTTCGTTAACACGTTCACCTGATACGCCCCGACGCCTTGCGACGGCGTTACGTCGTCGTATGTTATCGACTCGTATTCCGTTAGGCTGTTGTTATACTCAGCGACTCCAGCCTCGATACTCTGACCGACGTCGGGGAGGCTCCCGGTTTTTATTTTCTCGGTTAGAATATGACGCGCGGCGGCGTGTGTACCTACGCCGACCGCTGTATATATTCCCGTCCCGCGTTCGTTAAGAGTAAACCCGGCGTCCTCGACGAGATCGGAAAACTGAGCGCACGCGGCCGCCCTCATGCAATCGAGAGAGCGCGGTAACATTGAGGCGCGTATAGAAATCATTAATTCGGCCTCCTCTCGTCGTAACATTTTTTACATATCCCGTGAGATACCCGTCCGGTAACGGGGCGGAGTTCTCCGGGTTTTTTGTCAGCCAGTACCAGCCGATTACACCACGAACACACGACGACGATACCGCATTTTTGACAAATGCCATATATTTTAAGCCCGCCACAGCCACAACGCGAAAACGTGTTATTCTGAGACCAGCCGCCACGCTGGACGATAACGGCGTCGGGTCGTTCGCTACAATGTATACGGGCGTATGGGCTTACCGCGAGGCGAGTTTTTAAGCCCGCCGAGTAAAACTCGCGCCACTCCTCGACAGTGCACTGTTTTTCTGTGCTGAAAAAATACGCCGCCATAATTAACCCTCCTTAACCATATTCGGGGACATAGGACTTACGCGAGTACGGTAACGTGCAAAACCGTTTTTTACTTCAGAGAGCCCGGCCTCGACTTTAATATAATCGTCCTCCCCGTCACCGAAACGAACACGAGTAAACGCGTCGCCATAGCCCGCGAGAAATAACTCCTCGCGAGACGGGTTTTCGAGGCGGTTTCCGTCGCTATCGAGGAGAGTCTCGACCTCTGATAGTTTTATGTGAATCTCGCCCGGAAACGCGCCGAGTCTGATTATCTGTTTACGGGTCTCGTTAATTATAGATTGCTCCATATTAATCGCCTCGCTTTCTACTCGCGCCCTGTAACAATCCGGCGCGGAGATTCGTCCAGATGTCGCGACGGTGACCTTTCTCGTCCATACAGGCGGTTATTGTGTCGGTTCCGGTCGCGTTCCATTTATAACCCTCTGGAGCGGTAACGGTCACACGCTCGCCGTTGTCCTCCAGCGTACCGCCGAGAGATTTAACAATCCTCGCGACGTTGTTCTTGGTTGTTCTTGTTTGGCATAATATAGCCCTTTCGTTTAATGAATAAATTATAGTCTGTTTAATAAAATTTCTGTTTGCTCTCTATTGTAAATATCGAACGCCTCGGCTCTCTCCTCGGCGCTCGTCCAGCCCGTCGATTTAAAATATTGCTCGTCGGTATAACTGTCAAACCG
>JABAHP010007485.1_pt1 | contig 26941 bp, 21 predicted proteins | sample 7062081 | NCBI WGS metagenome assembly JABAHP01 (sample SAMN14534357, study PRJNA622989) | marine sediment metagenome | biome: marine biome [ENVO:00000428]; feature: marine pelagic biome [ENVO:01000023]; material: deep marine sediment [ENVO:00002113] | place: India: Gulf of Kutch | collected...
AGAGATCGCCGGAAGAAAAATGGACATTTCAGCATCGCTGGTTGACGACAACCTGAAAATGAGTTCCAGCGTAAGATTCGAAGAGGATCTGCCCTGGAGCGCGTGGCTTGATGTTTCTCCCGGACGATACGATTTTCTGATAGCTCCATTCCTTACACAGATACCCGAGGATATGATGCTGAGCATGCACGGTTCCATTAAGGCTACGGGAAACAGAGATCGTCTTGATGCGCGAATCGTTTTCGGTCGGTTGGTGATCAATATGTTCGGCCAGAATTTCAGCAATGCCGGGGATGTTCTGGTAAATATCGAAAATGATGTTGTCACTTTCACCAGCCTCACCCTTCAGAGCGGGACGGCTTATCTCAGTGCAGGCGGTCAGATAGACATAGGCGCTTCGTACGATGTTACCTTCGAGGGAAGTTCCGAGCTTGCCCCGCTGCTTGCCTTTAGTGATCTGTTTGAAGGCGTCAGGGGACACCTGGACTTTGTCTTTTCCGTACAGGGCACGTGGGATGACCCGGAACCTAAGGGCGGCCTGAACCTCGACAGGGCAGCGTTTGGCATAAAAGGCTACTCGCAGCGTTTGAGCGATATCAACGCTTCAGCGTTCTTTGACGAGGGGAAGGTGGTCGTCCATGAGGTACACAGCACCTTTGGCGGAGGATCGCTTGACGCTTCAGGGGCGTTGTATCTCAACAACCTCAGGCCTGATCGCTTTTATCTGGATACTATTCTCAATGACGTGACCCTCTCCCCCACGAGAAACCTGCTGGTGAATCTGGGGGGCAACGTGCTGTTCAAGGGTTCTCTTGAACAGCAGGCGCTCAGCGGTGAGATACGGATTAACCGTGCCAAGTATACCCAGCGTCTTGAGTGGAAGAGCAGGCTGCTGGGCGAGGGCGTCCCCGCAGCGCCGGAGGCAGAGCCCGGCCGGCTGGGCAAGATAGGCTTGAACCTGAGAGTATATGGGGATAAGAACATAGAGATCGACAATAACCTGACAAAGGCGTCGTTCAACGTGGACCTTATTGCGAAGGGAACACTTGCCGATCCACGTTTTTATGGGCGGATCAGTACGGAGGAAGGAAAGTTCTATTTCCGGAACCATGAGTTTGTCATAAGCAGCGCGACTGCCGATTATGCTGACGACCTGGCATCGAGGCCTTACCTGAGAGTGGCGGCCGAAACGGTGACGGGCGGATATAATGTATGGCTTTCCGTGGAGGGAGAAACGGACCGGCTGGACATGAGCCTGTCCTCTGATCCCCCTCTCGAGGAGACCGATATCCTGGCACTTCTTGCCTTCGGGAAGACACAAAGCGATGAGGGGGGGCTGGAGGGCGGAGTGGGCGCGGCCGAGGCTGCCTCCTTCCTTACTGGGGAATTCCAGGATGTCGCCGAAGAACGTGTGAAGACCCTGACCGGACTGGACAGGGTACAGATCGACCCCTATGTTTCCAAGACCACAGGATCGGTCACCCCGCGGGTGACGGTGTCCAAACAACTTGGCGATGAGGACCTGTATGTAACGTATTCAAAACCGGTGGGAACAGATGAACAGGAAATTAAGCTAGAATATATTCTCAGTAATAATGTGTCTCTTGAAGGAGGACAGGACGAGGTTGGCAGTATCGGCGGAGACATTAAATTCAGGTTCAGGTTTAAATAGTTCACGGTGAAAAAGCAACATAGACAACAGAACAACGGTTTGTACGCCCCATTGCTTGCGAAGGCTGCTCTTGCTCTCCTGTGCCTGTTGGGTCTTTGGGCCACTTCCGCAGCCGCCCAGGACGAGCAGGTGACCCCGCGTAAAGTGGTCGTCGAGGGGCTGCATTCCATAGACAGGGATGAGCTCCTCTATCTCATGGGCATCGAGAAGGGAAAGACACTCTATAGCAGGGACATAACCGAAGGAATAAAAAGAGCGTTCCTCAAAGGGATATTCGAACAGATACGCGTCGAGAGGTCTGATAAGGACGAAAATGTCCTGATCATCACCGTGCGGGAACGTGACCGCATTGCCGAGGTGACCGTCAGGGGGAACGACGTTTTCTCATATCGTTTCATCAGGTTGAACCTCATGCTCAAGGAGGACGACCTGCTCAGATATGACCACCTCGTCCCGGCGAAGAACGAGCTGAAGAAGGTTCTTGATGAAAAGGGCTATCCCGNNGGATTTCAGGTAAAAAGGACCAGAGTGCCTTACCGGGTGGAGCTTATCGTGAATGTTGATGAGGGTCTTCCACTGGTCATCGACCACGTTCAGACCTGTGGCACCCGCAGATTGCAAAGCAAAGTGCAGGATATGCTGGATCTTTCTCCCGGCGATACCTATGACAGAACCATGATCGATGGACGCGTAGAAAGGATACGGGCCTACCTGATGGGCCAGGGGTATCTGGAGCCGGTGGTCGGACCTTATACTTTCTCCGAAGGTGTCCTGGCGATATGTACTTACGCTGGGAAAAAGCTCAGTATTGAGTTCAAGGGGAACGACTTCATCAAGACGCGCGAACTCCGGGATGCCACGCCGTTCTTCGATATCGGAGAGGTCAGTGAGGATTTGGTGACCGAAGCTGCTGAAAGGATGTACGCCATGTACCGCAGATCGGGCTTCGTGAAGACCCAGATCGCACCATTCCTGAAGGAAGACAAGGATGAGATAAAGGTAAGCTACTTTATCTACGAGGGGAAGCGTACCATCGTCGAGACGGTTGAAATAGAGGGCAGCGAATTCGAGCAGAAAAGGCTTAAGACAATCATGGGGCTTCGCGAGAAAAAGGTTTACGATGCCGACCAGCTGGAATCGGACATCAAGCGGCTGCGTGATTACCATGTCGCCCTCGGGTACAGGGATACGACGGTGGAGCTCGATTCGGTCAAGATCGAAGACATACAGTGGTGGGAACAGTCAGAGAACGAGGCGTATGAGCATTTCAATGCGAAAGCGATGATAAAGCTGAAGATCGACCAGGGCCCGAAAGTGGTGATCGCCTCCCTGAAGTTCGTTGGTGCGCAGAACATTCCCGACGAGCGGTTCAGAGAGGTAACGGGAATTAAAAAAGGAAGCCCCTACAACGAGGTCGATATCTCAAACGCATGGAGAAGGATCCAGAACGAGTGCCGGTCGTACGGGTTTTATTTCTGCACCGTAAGCGTGGAGAGAAAGTTCTCCCAGGAAGGTGTCGAGATCATTTTCAACATTGACGAAGGTCAGAAGCTGTATTTCGGCAGGACCGTTGTTCGAGGCAATCTTGACACAAGGCTTGCAGTGATACAGAGGGAATTGCAGTACGAGGAAGGCGGTGAGTTGAACCGTTCCCTTATGGAGAAGACCCGGAGACGTCTCTATAAGCTCAGGCTTTTCTCCCGTGTGGATATAGAGACTATTGAGCATGAAGGAGAAGATGCCGACATCATCATCGACGTGCAGGAGGGCAGGCCCGGAATCGTCGAGTTCGGGTTCGGCTATGGTGAATACGAGGAGTACCGGGGTTTTTTCGAGGTCGGGTACCGCAATCTGTTCGGCATGAACCGGGAAGGTTCCCTCCGAACCGAGTTCAGTTCTCTTGAGAGCCGTTATATTTTGAATTTTCATGAGCCCTGGCTGATGGGGCGGCCCATCGAGAACAGGACCTTCCTTCTTCATGAATCACGCAAGGAGAAGAATATCGACACCGGCGAGATCAGCTATCGAATAAAACGATATACGGCCAGTACCGGCCTGGAGAAACAGTTCACGGGGACTGTCCGGGGATCCCTGTATTATGAATATACCATTGCCGAAACCTTTGACCTGAAACCGGATGTTATCCTCTCGCGTGAGGACACCGGCACGCTCGCCATCAGCAGTCTGAGTCCCGGTATCGTGTACGACAGCCGTGACGACCCTTTTGACCCCCAAAGCGGCATATTCACCGGCATGAAAGTCAAGTACGCATCACAATCACTCCTCTCAGAAACAAATTTCATTAAAACAACCACACAGCTCAGCGGATACCACAGCCTGTCTCGACGATTGGTGCTGGCAGCCTCGGGCCGGGCTGGCTCGGCCGAGGGATTCAGAGGTACTGAAGAGCTCCCCCTTGTGGAGCGCTTTTTTTTGGGCGGCAGAAGCACGGTTCGTGGCTATGACCAGGATTCACTGGGGCCAAAGGGCGATGAAGGCACGCCGGTCGGCGGTAACTATTTTCTGCTTGGTAACCTGGAGCTCCGTTTCCTGGTGGCCGGGAATTTCCGGATCGTCCCGTTCATGGACGGAGGGAATGTCTGGATACTCAAGGAGAACGTAACGGTGAACGACCTTCGCTATACGGCGGGCCTGGGATTACAGTACAATACGCCCGTCGGTCCCATCAGGCTGGACTATGGGTACAAGCTGAACCGGGAGGAGGGGGAGAGTAAGGGGAAATTCCACTTCAGTCTTGGACATGCGTTCTGAGCGGTTTTGCCTCAGTCGATGAACGTTCTGATAAATGCTTCCCTGCGGATTTTATCGATGTGCTGTTTCAGGCGTGAATTGAGTTCTTTTTCCGTCAGCAGTTTCTCTATGGTGTCCTTGACCTCAGTGTAGGGAACGTCTTTGAACTTGTCGATGTTCCTGTCGTAATAACTTTCTATCGCCTCTTCTTCGATACGTATGAATGCCCTGACCTTGAGCTCGATGTATTCGTTCAGCAGTTCGTCCTCGCTCCCGGCCTCGAGTCGAAGTTCCTTTGCCTCACGGATAAGGAGAAAACGGTTTATCAGGCCCGAGAGGACTTCTTCCCGGGAAATGTCCGGATGGCTCTCAACTTCCCGCGCATATGCCCGGTCAAGCTGCTGCATTGTTATGGCGGTATTGTCTACAAAGGCGGCCACGCGGTCCAGTACCTCGGCAGAGGCCGGCGCGGGCAGCATGAACGCCATGCAGATCAAGAAGACAAGTGTTCCTTTCATAACCCTAGATTATCATAAACGGAGGAAGAGTTTGCCCTCGCACGCAGGGTATAATTGAATATGGAGAAAGTGAACCTCAAGGCCCTGCCTCCCGAAGAACTTAAGACATTCATGAGCGCCCAGGGACTTCCCGCATACCGGGCGAGACAGCTCTTGCACTGGATATATGAGAAACGGGCTACTTCCGCAGAAGAGATAACCGAGTTTTCCCAGAAGCTCAGGCGGCAGCTGGACCAGGTGGCATGGATCGGGAACCTCGAACTGCTCGACCGGGCCGTGTCCGCTGACGGCACCCAGAAGTTTCTCTTCGGCCTTGACGACGGCGACAGCATCGAGAGCGTACTGATCCCCGACGAGGACCGTCTGACCCTGTGCATATCGAGTCAGGCCGGATGCGCCATGGGATGCGCTTTCTGCAGGACCGGAAAAGGCGGACTCCGCAGAAACCTCCAGGCATACGAGATCGTCGACCAGGTAATTTCCGTTGGCAGGGAGATCGCGCCGCGAAGGATAACCAACATCGTACTGATGGGAATGGGAGAACCGCTGAAGAACCTGGATGAAGTGTCGGACGCGCTGCACCGGATGAACAGGCTGCTGCAGATATCCAAACGACGCATAACCGTCTCGACCTGCGGGGTGGTCCCCGGTATTGAGCAACTTGCTTTCAAGGCCCCCGAGGTGAATCTCGCCGTGTCTCTGAACGCCACGACCGACGAGGTGCGGGGCAGGATAATGCCGATAAACAAGCGCTATCCCATCAAGGCGTTGCTGAAGGCCTGCCGCAGGTATCCGCTTCAGAAACGGCGGAGGATAACCTTCGAATATGTGATGCTGGCGGGGGTGAACGATACGGATGAGGACGCGTACAGACTGACAGACCTGTTGCGCGGCATTCCCTGCAAGATAAACCTCATCCCCTTCAACGAGCTTGAAGGGATTAAATACCGGAGACCTGACGAGGGCCGGGTACTTGAGTTTCAGACGATACTGGTCGATGCCGGACTGACTGCCATCGTCCGCAAGAGCAAGGGACAGGATATACTGGCCGCCTGCGGACAGCTCAGGCACCGCGAGGTATCAAGACCGCAGGTGATGAAATAAAAAAGGCGGCCCATGAAGGGCCGCCTGAACTTTGTCATACCACAGGGCTATTTGTAGATATAGATGTACTCGTCAGGCCCTGCAAGCCCGAACTCTTCCCGGGCATGTTTCTCAAGATAGAAATCGTCGTTCTTCAGTGACGTGATGGAAGACTCTATTTTATAATTTTCTTCCATGATCTGATTGATGTCCTCTTGCATCACCACCTGTTTCTCTTTGAGTTCCATGTAACGCAGAACCCCGGTATCACCGAAGATCAGGGAGCCCGCAATGTAGGTGATGCTCAGCAGGAGCAGGGTATACACCATGTACCGCCGGATTTTCAGTTCGGTACTGACCTGCTTCCTCAGTAATCTCTGAGAACTCATCCTATATTATACAACGAATCGACCCCGCGGAACAGGGCCGCCTCCTGAAGTTCTTCCTCGATCGCGATAAGGCGGTTATATTTCGCCACGCGTTCACTCCTGGCCAGTGAGCCGGTCTTTATCTGTCCGGCGTTCGTTGCAACCGCGAGGTCAGCGATGGTTGTGTCCTCGGTTTCGCCGGAACGATGCGAGATGACGGCAGTGTATCCCGCACGCGAAGCCATCTCGATGGCGTCGAGTGTTTCGGTAAGCGTGCCGATCTGGTTGAGCTTGATCAGGATGGAGTTCGCGACCCCCTTGGTTATCCCCTCAGCGAGAATGGACGTATTGGTAACGAACACGTCGTCGCCGACCAGCTGGACCTTTCCGGCAAGCGCATCGGTCATCGCTCGCCAGCCGTCCCAGTCCCCTTCGCTCATGCCGTCCTCGATCGAGAGGATAGGGTATTTGTCCACGAGGCCCGCGAAATATTTCACCAGATCGTCGGCAGAGACCTGCTTGCCCTCAAAGCTGTACTTGCCGTCATTGTAGAGTTCCGACGAGGCGACATCAAGCGCGAGGTAAATGTCCTCACCGCTTTTGTAGCCTGCTTTGCCTATGGCTTCCATGATCAGGGTGATAGCCTCTTCGTTGCTCTTCAGGTCTGGGGCGAATCCTCCTTCATCTCCGACCGCATTGCTCAGCCCCTTTTCCTTGAGTATCTTCTTCAGGGTCTGGAAGACCTCTGAACCTGCCCGCAGCGCCTCGCTGAAGGTCTCGAAACCCGCTGGCATGATCATGAACTCCTGGATGTCCAGGTNNTCTCGGCGCCCATCCGGAGCGCTTCGCGGAACGAGGGCGCCCCGACCGGCATCACCATGAACTCCTGGATGTCCAGGTTGTTGTCGGCGTGTGCACCGCCGTTGAGAATATTCATCATGGGAACCGGAAGAAGCTTGGCATTGGATCCGCCGATATAGCGGAACAGGGGAAGTCCGGCCTCTTCTGCGGAGGCCTTGCATACCGCCAGGGAAACACCGAGTATGGCGTTGGCACCAAGTTTGCTTTTGTTGTCGGTACCGTCCAGTTCACGCATGAAGTTGTCCACAAACACCTGATCGGTGGACTCGACCCCGATGAGTCGCGGGGCTATCTTCTCTATGATATTGCCGACAGCTTTCTGAACGCCTTTCCCCATGAAACGTTCGTCGCCGTCCCTGAGTTCAAGTGCCTCACGCGTGCCCGTGGACGCTCCGGAAGGCACTGCGGCGCGTCCCATGGCGCCGCTGTCGAGCATGACTTCAACTTCTACGGTAGGGAAGCCTCTGGAGTCGAGGATCTCTCTTGCATGTACATCAATGATCTCCCCCATGGGATCTCCTTTCTTTTGAGAAAAATTAGAGTTGTCAGGTGAGGTATTGTCTCACGAAATCTTCCATTTTATCAATATCTAAGGGGCGTCTTTTCAGCTCCGCCCGGTTCTCTACCTGGCGGAGCGTCGTATCGAGGAACACACTGAAGTGGTGACAGTTCTCCAGTATTTTCTGAAGTGACGAATTCTGCTTGTAAGCATTCCTGAGATTAAAGAAAAGACGTGAGAACTCTTCGAAGTCATCGTACCTGATCAGTTTGAAAGAAAAGTCCTCGAAGTAGTCCATATAGTTCATAAGCGTGCCGAAAGACTTTTTGATATCGTCCGGGGCGGCATCGGGGCTGTCGGCCCGTTTCTGTATTTCTCTGAGGAGGCGGTTCAGGACATAGACGTCCTCGCGAAGTTTGACGGACTGGGACGTGCGATTCACGAAGAACTCGAAGATGCGCTCACCCTTTACGTTCGGGTTCCAGTATTTTGATAGCTGGATTATAGTCTGCTCGATGAGGTTTTTCAGAATGCCGCGGCTGTTCTCGATCTTCCCCCTGATCTGCGAGGGGGACTCTTTCTCGAGGAGAATGTCCTTGAGCTCCTGCTGGAAAACGCGCTTTGCTTCCATGGAGAACTGATAGGAGAGGCCACCAAGAAGCATGGCGAGTTCGGGCTCCTTGAGTTTGTCGGTGACTTTGCCCACATAGGTACGGAAAACCTCTGTCTCGCTCTTTACCAGAGAGAAGATAAGCAGTGACGAATGCATCTGCACATACCTCAGGCTCTTGTGATCCATATGGCTGAGATAGCGAAGCATCCTGAACAGATGAAGAAACAGGATCGACGCCGTTTTCCTGGTATCCTTGTCCTTTACCGAAAGAACAATTTCTTTTATCTCCTTGTTTTCGATAATGTCATATTCGGGACTGATCTCATGGCGGAACGGATTGAAATGTGCGTTCTCTCGCAGTTCCTTGCTCAACAGCTGCCCTATGTTGGAAAAGCTCATATACGTTATGGACTGATTGTTCAGGATGTCATTTATGAGGCTCTTGAGGTTTATGAAGGAGTCATACAGAACGTACAGGCTTTTTTCGGGGGTTTCCTGGGCGTACATTCCGCTTCTCGCCTGGTCGCGGCGGCGGTTGTCGAGAAGCTTGTTCTGAGCGAACTTCTGGAACCAGTAGGCGTTACGGTTGCTCTCCGGAATGATCAGGTCCATGATGCTCAGCACCCGGAGTACGACGTCACGGGCGGCCGTCAGCTCATGGTGCAGATCCTTCTGTGCGAACGTTTGACGGGAGGCGGGCTGGTTTTCGGGAATAAAATAGCGATCAAGGGCACGCAACAGAACATCAAGCTCTGAAAAGAGAAGCTTGTTTTCGTCCTTCGATTCGTCGAGCCAGCCCGCCTTCTGTGTCCCCGTCTCTGACATGCTCAGTTACTTTTTCTTTGGTACATGAATCGCTTCTCCATGCACGTCTTCCGCTGCTTCCAGAATTCCCTCCGAAAGCGTAGGGTGGGCATGGATGGTCTGTGCTATCTGTTTTACGGTCAGGCCGTTACGGATGGCCACGGCACACTCGTGAACGAGATCCGACGCATGGGGGCCTACGATATGGGCGCCAAGCAGCTTGTCGCTTCCCGCGTCTGCCACGAGTTTGACGAATCCGGCAATCTCGCCCATGGCATGTGCTTTCCCCAGACCCCTGAAGGGAAACGTGCCGGTGTGTATCTTGATGCCTTTTTCCTCGGCCTGGAACTCACGCAGACCGACGGACCCGACCTCCGGGGAGGTGAATATGGCTGCCGGAACCGTCGAGTAGTCCATTTTTGCGTCTCCGCCGCAGGCGTTGACCGCGGCAACAAGGCCCTCGGAAGAGGCCGTGTGCGCAAGCAGGATACCGCCGGTGACGTCGCCTATGGCGTAGACGCCCTGGGCGCTGGTCTCCATTTTGTCGTTGACCGTGATCTCGCCACGCTGGCCTTTTTCCACGCCGTTGTCTTCCAGACCGATACCCTCGGAGTTCAGCGCCCTGCCGATGGAAACGAGCATCTTTTCAGCCGTGAGCTCCTTGCCGTCGCTGAGCTTTGCCGTGACCCCGTCGGGACCGGTAGAAACACTTTCCACTCCCGTATTGGTAAGGAGTTTTATTTTCTTTTTCTTGAACTCCCTGGCCATCAGGTCAGAAACGTCCGTATCTTCGGTCGAGACCGCGCGGGGAAGCATTTCAACCATGGTGATCTCGGTGCCCAGTTCCCGGAAGATGCAGGCCCATTCGCTCCCGATGACCCCGGCGCCGACAATGATCATGCTCTTGGGTATCTCGGTGAGCTGGAGCGCGTCGTCACTTGAGAGAATGGTCTTTCCATCCGTGGGAAAGGCGGGTATCTGGGCAGGACGTGAGCCGGTGGCGATGATGACCTTGTCCGCCTCGACCGTTTCCGTCGATCCGTCTTTTCCGGAGACCTCAATGCTTGTGGGGGAGGCCAGTTTGCCCCTGCCCTCAACAAGCTCCACGTTACCGGCCTTGAACAGGCCCTTGATGCCTTTGACCTGCACCTCGACGACCTTGTTCTTGCGGGCCATCATTTTTTCCAGGTTGGGCTTGACGTCGCCGTCCAGTTCGATGCCGAACTTGTCCAGTTCCTTTGTTTTCGAGTACAGTTCCGAAGATGCCAGCAGTGCCTTTGTCGGAATGCATCCCCGGTTCAGACAGGTCCCGCCCACCTCGATATCTTCGATGATCGTGACCTGGGCGCCAAGATGGGAGGCCTTCAGCGCCGCAACATATCCGCCGGGGCCCGCGCCAATTATCGCGAGCCTCATTTGGCCTCTTCCTCTACGTACTTCTCGTAATCGGAAGAATCCATGAGGTCATCAACCTCCGCGGCGTTGCTGAGCTCTATCTCACATATCCAGCCCTTGCCGTAGGGGTCTTCATTAATGAGTTCAGGGGTCTCGTCAAGGTCTTCGTTGACCTTTACGATGGTGCCGCTGAGCGGTGCGATGACCGAGGATGTGGCCTTGGTGGATTCGATCTCCGATATCTCGGAGTTCGCCTCGATGTTGCTGTCAACTTCGGGGATGTCTATGTAGACGATATCTCCGAGAGAGTCCTGGGCATAGTGGCTGATTCCGACAACGGCCTTGTTCCCTTCCACTCTGGCCCACGCGTGTTCTTTGTGATACTTCAGGTCATCAGGATACATTGGGACCTCCTTAATATTGTTGAAATTCAATTGGCTCTCATTTGATAATGCCAGACAATTAGTATACAAACTTGAGAAAAATATTCAACAGTTAGTATTTCTTATTAATCCATAATACTATGCTATTGAAAAATATGGATGATTTCAAGCAATAAAAGCCCGGGGATTTCCTAGAGGTTTTTTTTCAGTTCCCTGAGGTATGCGACAACCTCCTCGGGAGAAAGGCCGTCGAGGTCGAGGGACCTGAGCTGGCCGAGGGCGTCTTCCTGCTGGGAGGAGAAGAGGTCCATCTGACTGAAGTGGCGGGAGGAGTCACCCATATGCTGTTTTTCCAGAGTGTGGAGTATTTCCTTGGCCTTGGAGATGACGCCTTCAGGAAGTCCCGCGAGCCGTCCGACCTGTATCCCGTAGCTTTTATCTGCCGGCCCTGATTCAATCTTTCTGAGGAAAATGATCTCGTCGCCCCATTCCTTGACCGCGATGTTGTAGTTGCGAATACCGTCGAGTTGGCGCGAGAGGTCGGTGAGCTCGTTGTAGTGTGTTGCGAAAAGGGTCCTGGCCTGTATCGTGCTGGTGATGTACTCTGCAGTAGCCCAGGCAATGCTGATACCATCAAAGGTGCTGGTGCCTCTGCCGACCTCATCGAGCAGGATGAGGCTCCGGTCCGAAGCATTGTTGAGGATATTGGCGGTCTCTACCATTTCCACCATGAACGTGCTCTGGCCCCGGGTGAGATAATCGGACGCCCCGATACGGGTGAAGATACGGTCTGCCACACCGAGGGAGGCCTCATCAGCCGGGACAAAACTTCCGGCCTGGGCCATGAGCACGATGAGGGCGACCTGCCGCATGTAGGTGGACTTTCCGGCCATGTTCGGCCCGGTTATGACGAGCAGCCTGTTCGATTCGCCGTCCATGGAGGTGTCGTTGGGGATGAAACGCTCCGAAAGCGGCAGCTTCTCGATGACCGGATGCCTGCCATTGACGATATCAAGCTTTGAGTCATCCGTCATACGAGGCATGACATAATTATGCCGTTTGGCGACGATCGCCAGAGACACCAGGAAGTCCAGCTGGGCAAGGGCCTCCGCGGCAGCAGTAAGCTGGTCCGCGTATGTTCTTGCCTCGTCCAGAACGGTGAGGAACATCTCGTATTCAAGGGTCTTGATCCGCTCCTCGGCGCCAAGCACTTTTGATTCATGCTCCTTGAGTTCAGGAGTGATGAACCGTTCGGAGTTCACCAGTGTCTGCTTGCGCTCATAATGAGAGGGGACCTGGGCAAGGTTGGACTTGGTCACCTCGATGAAGTATCCGTGAATACGGTTATACCCGACTTTCAGGGAGGAAATGCCCGTTTCGCGCCGCTCCTGAGCCTCCATGGCGGAAATGTAGTCCCTGGCGTTGATGGAAATGTCTCTGAGTTCGTCAACATCCAGGTTGAATCCTTTTTTGATGATGCCACCTTCCCGGAGCGAGAGTGGCGGATGGTCGTCGATGGCCCTTTCTATCAGCGCATGAAGCGTGGCAAGATCCGGAATGGACTCGCCAAGCGATTTCAGGTGAACCTCGACAGACTTCGACAGGGGCTTCTTTAGCTGGGGAAGCAGGGCGGCAGAGTTTTTGATGGCGACCAGGTCTCGGGCGTTGGCGTTCCCGTTGGAAAGTTTTTGTGCAAGGCGGCCCATGTCCTGCATATGCCGGAGACCGCGCTTGATGCTCTCGATGAGCTCGTAATCCTCCACCAGGTATTTCACCGCCTGGTGGCGGCGGGTGATGCCCTCAAGGCTGGTCAGCGGACGCAGGAGCGCGTTGCGGAGGAACCTCCCCCCCATGGGGGTCATCGTCTCGTCGAGGGCCCAGAGAAGGCTGCCCTCGGCAGTGCCGTCCTTTAGGTTCCTGATAAGTTCGAGATTCTTCCGGGTGGGTTCGTCAAGAAACATGTACTCGCTCTGGCGGGGTGTTGATATTCTGCCGAACCTGAGCAGTTCCTTCTGTGTGTCCTCAAGGTAGGCAACGAGCGCTCCTGCCGCGGATACGGCTGTCTGCAGCCCCTCGCAACCGTAGCCCTCGAGCGAGTTGACCCTGAAGTGCTTCAGAAGTGCCTTGTATGCATCCGCATAGTCGTATTTCCAGTCCTCGACCGTGGACACGTAATACTGCTGCAGGGTTTCCTGATAATGGATGTCCGAGATGAGGCTCTCGGGTATGATCACCTCTGACGGCTCGTACTGGGACACCTCGTCCAGAACCGGGCGGTCGGACTCATATATGACGAACTCTCCGGTGGATATGTCCGCCACGGCTATGCCGTGAACGCTGTTGCGGTTTATTATGCTCAGGATGTAGTTGTTCTCTTTGGGTAACTCTGGCGCATGAGTGCCCGGCGTAATGACCCTGACCACCTCTCGCCTGACGATACCTTTAGCCTCTTTGGGGTCTTCGACCTGCTCGCAGACGGCCACTTTATGGCCGGCCTTTACCAGTTTCGNNGCCGCACATCGGGAGCGGATCGTCCTTGTTCTTGTCCCTGGTGGTAAGGGCTATCTGGAGGATGCTGGACGCGATCTTCGCGTCCTCTCCGAACATCTCGTAGAAATCCCCCAGACGGAACAGTAGTATGGAGTCAGGATACTGTTCCTTGATGCTTCCGTACTGCTTCATAAGGGGTGTCGGTTCAGGCATGATGAATTATACCTGTAGAAAAAAGAACTCATCAAGTAACGAGATGCTCATGGCCCATAAGAACGATTTCAAATATAATTTGACTCTTATCCTGAAAAAGTGTGTAATAGATAAATAGAAAATCTTAATTATCATAAGGAGACAGTGGATGAATCCGGTACGTTTTTCTCTGACCGCCTTGTTCTTGCTTATATCAATACTTGTCCTTTCCGGCTGTGATACTGGTGGCACCAATGATTGGGGAAGAGCTGATTCCACAACGCTAAGGACCATAAACCTCAACGGAGGGGACGGCGACAACGGTGCGGGAGGGATTGGCAATTCTCTCTCTATCGAGAGCTATCGGGATATTGTTATCCAGAAAACCGGCACCGTGGATGCGAGCTTTACGATTCCATCGATAAAACCAAGGTACGTCGATTGTTCTGTTCTCGAGGAAGGCCCTTCCGATCCCATGGAACAGTTCAGGCCAGCGTCAGATGTTACAGTGATCGCGATGAGTCCTGGCGATACCGGCTTTGGTAATGGCGGCTATTATCTCATGTACGGCGACAATACGCTTTATTACGACATTGACGGCGACGGTTCAACGGCCGGGGCCGGTGATCTTGATGACGAGGATGTCGATTGTATAGACATATCCGGCGGCATAACCGTTACTCTGGGGCTGAACCATGATCACAATGGGGATGCCGACAACGATAATGCCACGGGAGCAGATACAACCGTCTTGTTTCTTGATTCCGACCTGCGCGTTTCGGGGACACTTAAAGTGGCCACGCTCGATACTGCGGCAGATCCTGATGTAAACGCAGGTCCGGGAATAGACTCTGGAGCACTGCAGATAAATGCCCGTCAGATCTTTGTAAGGGGAAACGGAACAGTGAGCACTGAAGGAGCGGATAATACGTCAGGGAGAGGTGGCAATGGTGGCCAGATAAGAATTAAGGCTGTTGCCAGCGATGAAGGTTTTTTTGAGGTGCTTGGCACCATCGACTGCTCCGGCGGCAATGGCACAGGTGGTGAGGGTGGCTATGCTTGTGCCCGCAGTGATGGCAGCGGGACATTTACTCCGGATTACTTGTATCTCTGGAGCAATGGGCGTACCGTTGTCAGGGGCAGNNGGGCAACGGAGACGCCGGTAACAATGGCGGTGATGGAGCCCATGAAGTTGATATAATGGCTGAAGTCAATAATTATATCACAGGGACCGTTGAGGCCAACGGCGGAAAAGGCGGCCCTGCTGGATATGGAGGCAATGGCAGTTATGTTTTGCTCTATACCGACTTGGGTGAACTGAACATTGCCGGAAATATCAACGCCAATGGAGGTGACGGCGGTTACGGAGGAGGCGACTCCGACACGGTCGATATCTATAATGGTTACGCTTCACCTTTCCGCAATAAGGCGAACATTTCCCTTCGCGGCGGAAACTCCACTGTTGACGGAGACGGCGGCAATGGTGGACAGTTATTAGTTAACACTTACGGGGGACCACTGCTTTTTGCCGGGAATTTTAACGGCCGCGGTGGAGATGCCATGGGTGCCGGAAGCTCCGGTGGCGACGGTTCACAGGCCGTTTTTATCGTCAATGATTCATCTGACTACGGCTATGGGGAGGTAATTGGCCCCTCTGATATAGAGATATCTGCCAACATGGATCTTTCGGGAGGAGACGGAGATTCTGGCGGTAACGCCGGAAATATCAATATTCTGAATAACGCAGACCTTTCAGGTGATGTTTTCCCCCCAGCCGGCCGTGTCCTGTTGAAGGGTTACAGAAAATTCGATATGAGCGGGGGGGACTCGGTCGCGAATAATGGCGGCAACGCCGGTGAGCTCGCCGCCGTCACCGATTCGGCTTATTCCAGTATCGACGACGGTTATGTGGTCGGCTCTATCATGAGTTCGGTTCCCATGGACCTCAGCGGCGGCGACGGAGCCCTGGCAGGAGGGCAGGGGGGATATTTCTTCATGGAGGCCGAAGGCGAGACCTATATGCGTGATACAGATGCGACCGTCGCACGCAATACCGCTGATCTGAACCTCAGTGGAGGCAATGGCGATGTCGGGGGAGATTCAGGCGGTTTTTATATCTATGGATACAACGAGGCCAGAAACACCGGAGACCTGAACCTCACCGGTGGTGCCGGAACCTCCCAGGGTGGAGCAGGCCTCTTTGAGAACGTGGAGATGTACTCCACAGAGGATGTCGCCAACCTGGGCCGTATCGACGGCAATGGAGGCAACGCCACCACTGACGGGGGGAACGCCTTTAATGTTTCGATGTATGCCGGACACAGGACCAGGAATGTCAACTCCATGGACGCTTCAGGCGGGGACGCCGCGACAAACGGTGGTGACGGCGGTTTCGTCGATCTGTTCTCTCAGGGCGCGGTCACGTGGAACACCGCCAGCATTGACGTTGGCGGCGGTGCGGGCGTGACCAGGGGAGCGATAGGAAGCCTTTTTATAGACCTGACGGACATGACCGACTACATTGACGGCAAGCTTTAGAGAGCTGTTTCGATATACGTTCGGATAAGAGAACAGCAACCCCCGCTGGGGCGAATAAACGCCTTCAGGTTCGCTGGACTGCCTGAATATGAACATGCTAATATAATCTCTGTTTTTAAACGCCCCCTTAGCTCAGATGGATAGAGCACAGGATTCCTAATCCTGGTGTCGCATGTTCGAGTCATGCAGGGGGCGCCATTTTTTCTCAACGATCATAAAAGAGTTTTGACGACCCCGGTATCTTTTACGCTGTTTCCCCGTTGGCTTTCTTATGTTTCAATGCAGTAAAATATAGAAAATTTTCAATAAGAGGAGTGTTGCTGAAATGAGACGGTCCTATGTGGTTGTTTTGGTGCTTTCTGTAGTTTTTCTTGCGGCGCCTGTGGTTTTCGCTGCTGGACAGGGCGATATAAAGTTCGGGGAAATAAACGCCCGTGAACTGAAGAAGGAAATGGACGGCGGCAAGGTCCTTGTGATCGACGCCAGGACGGAACAGGAGTACGCTCAGGGACATATTCCCGATTCCGTGAACATCCCACCGTCCAAATACATGTTCATATCAGGCTTCCTTCCCAAGGACAAGCTCTACCCGATAGTGTTCTACTGCAGGGGGACCGGCTGAACGCTGAGCTACAATGCCGCGGTCGCGGCGGTCAAGGCAGGATACGGAAACATCAGGTTGTTCCAGGGCGGTTACCCCGAGTGGATACAGACGGGATATCCGGTTGAGAAATAAGAAAAAAACCGGAGCATCCTACATGACAGAAGCGGTGCTCCCGCAGTATCCGGAATTTTCCGGTTCCCGGTGTTTGCCATGACCGGGAAAGTCCCCGGAAAACGATGAAAAACAGGGGGTTGTTCCTTTACACAATAGAATAAGGTATGATAGACTAATCGTCTGTATTAAAAACAAAATATTAGGAAAATGGTGAAAGGTGGTGTAGCACATGTCTCTTGAGAAACAGGACAAGAGTTCAATTATCGAAAAGTACAAAACGCACGATTCGGACACCGGGTCTCCCGAGGTCCAGATCGCTATACTGAGTGAGCGGATAAAATATCTGACAGAGCACTTCAAGTTCCACAAGAAAGACCATCATTCCCGCAGAGGGTTGCTGAAACTTGTTGGACAGCGCAGGAAACTGCTGGACTACCTGAAGGGGTCGAGCAAAGAGCGGTACGAGAAAATAAGAGAGAGTTTGGGGTTGAGAAAGTAAAGGAAGATGACAAGTGTTGAAGCTGACGTAAAAGGAAAAAAGCTGGTCATTGAGACCGGCGTCATGGCCCGGCAGTCAGATGGGTCGGTAGTTGCGAAGTTCGGAGATACATGCATTCTGGCCACGGCAGTGGCGAACAAGACGGTCAGGGAGGGAATAGACTTCTTTCCGCTGACCATCGATTACCTGGAAAAGACCTACGCCGCCGGTAAGATACCCGGCGGTTTTTTTAAGCGCGAAGGCAGGCCCTCCGAAAAAGAGGTCCTCACTTCCCGTCTCATTGACCGGCCTATCAGGCCCCTGTTCCCCAAGGGATTCAAATCAGAGACCCAGGGCATTGTGAACGTCCTGTCTTTTGGTGAAGAGAACGCCTCCGATGTGATGGGGATAACGGGCATATCCACCGCGTTGATGATATCGGACATCCCGTTCGACGGCCCGGTATCCGCCATACGGATAGGACGCGCCAACGGGGAGTTTGTGGTCCTGCCAGACCTGGACGAGATGGATGGCCTTGACATGGAACTCGTTGTTGCGGGGACCGATGACTCGGTCGCCATGGTCGAGGGAAGGGCCACCGAGGCTTCAGAGAGCGACTTCCTTGAGGCTATTGACCTGGCCCATGCAGAGATAAAACGCCTCAACGCGCTTCAGCGCGAACTACAGGAGAAGGTCGGCAGGCCGAAGCGTTCCTTTGAAGTGCCGGAGGTTGACGAGGAATTCCAGACGAAAGTCCAGGACTTCGTAAAGGACCGCATCGGCGAACTCATCCGTATCCCCGACAAGCTCAGGAGGCAGGACGCCCTTGACGCGCTTCTGGACGAGGCCAAGGCGCATTTTCTTACTGAAGAATCAGACCGTTCTCCGGAAGTGGCCAATGCATTTTTCACCCTCGAAAAGAACATGGTCAGACAGTCCATCATCAACGAAGGGGTCCGGTCAGACGGAAGGCCGTCCGATCAGGTCCGTCCCATAACTTCCACCGTGAGTCTTCTGCCCCGCGTGCATGGCTCGGCCCTGTTTGTTCGCGGCGAGACCCAGGCCCTGGTGGTGACCACGCTTGGCACCACGGATGACGAACAGAAGATAGACGCACTCGAAGGGGAATACTACAAGAACTTCATGCTCCATTACAATTTCCCGCCTTTCAGCGTTGGTGAGGCCCGTTTTCTGCGCAGCCCCGGCAGGAGGGAAATAGGTCATGGAGCGCTCGCAGAGAAAGCCATAAAGCCCATCCTCCCGACCAAGGAGGAGTTCCCCTATACGATCCGCGTGGTGTCCGACATCCTTGAGTCCAACGGCTCGTCCTCCATGGNNATCCTTGAGTCCAACGGCTCGTCTTCCATGGCGACCGTCTGCGGCACAACGCTTGCGCTCATGGACGCCGGTGTTCCCATCAAGTCCCCGGTAGCCGGCATTGCCATGGGACTTATCGTCGAAGGGGACAAGGCCGTGGTGCTTACCGACATCCTCGGCCTCGAGGACCATCTCGGCGACATGGACTTCAAGGTCACCGGCACGGAGAACGGCATCACCGCGTTCCAGATGGACTCCAAGATCGGGGGCATTTCCCGCTCTGTCATGGAACAGGCGCTTGAGCAGGCAAAGAACGGCCGCATACATATCCTTGGAAAGATGGGCGAGGCGCTCAGCGCTCCCCGCGAGGACCTTTCCCCGCACGCACCGAGGATATACACCCTGAAGATCAAGCAGGACAAGATACGCGACGTCATCGGCACCGGCGGCAAGGTTATCAAGGGCATTGTGGCCGAGACCGGCGTGAAGATCGATATCGAGGACGACGGCACCGTGCTTATCGCCTCCAACGACGCCGCTGCCGCGCAGAAGGCCATTTCCATCGTGGAGGGCATTGTCGAAGAGGCCGAGGTCGGCAGGGTATATCAGGGCAAGGTTGTCCGCATAACGGACTTCGGCGCTTTTGTGGAGATACTCCCCGGAACCGACGGCCTGCTGCATATCTCTCAAATTGACCATAAGCGCATCGAGAAGGTCACTGATGTGTTCAAAGAAGGTGACGAAGTTGAGGTTAAGGTCATCGAGATCGACAAGCTCGGCAGGATCCGCCTGAGCCGTAAAGAACTGCTGAAGAAAGACAAATAGATCATGAGCCCCTTGTCCCGACCGTCATCGGCCGGGACAAGGGAGAAAATCAAATTGGGGCTGCCGGTTCAGAACGCCCCAATTTTTTCGTTTAAGGACAGGTAATCTTATGTTTCATAAAACATATCTTCAGAACAATATGCCGGTCGTTATGGAACGGATGCCCCACCTGCGTTCCGTGGCGCTTGGCATCTGGGTGCGCGTGGGGTCTCGTTCGGAAACATCCCTCAATAACGGAATATCCCATTTTCTGGAACACATGTTCTTCAAGGGGACCCGGAAGCGCACTGCTCACGATATTGCCATAGAGATAGACGCTCTGGGAGGAGAGCTTAATGCCTTTACCTCCAAGGAGGGCACGACCTTCTACATCAAGGTGCTCGATGAGTTCCTTGAACAGGGCCTGGAGCTTCTGACCGACATGTTCCAGAACTCGACCTTTCCCGAGGAAGAAGTCGAACGCGAGCGGGAAGTGGTCGTGGAAGAGATAAAGATGGTCTATGACACTCCGGACGATTATATCCATGACCTGTTTGCAGAATCCGTTTGGGGAGACGGGGGCCTCGGGCAGCCCATACTGGGGAAAAAGAAGACCGTAAGGTCCTTTGACAGGAACGCGCTGCTGGCCCATATAGACAAGTATTACGGGACGGTGGACACTGTGGTTGCCTGCGCCGGAAATTTTGACCAGGAGAGGCTTCTGGGGCTTCTGGGCGACAGCCTCGGGGGGCTCAGGCGAGGCACCGAACCTGAAGAGACCGGTTCCCANNNNCGCTATGGCGCATTGCTGATTAACACTATTCTGGGAGGAGGAATAAGTTCCCGCCTGTTCCAGGAGATACGGGAAAAGCGGGGGCTCGCGTATTCGGTCTACTCGTATCTTTCATCGTATTCCAATGCCGGGGTGTGGGGACTCTACGCCGGAACGGGGAGGAAGAAGTTCAACGAAGTGATACAGCGTTCGCTTGACGAAATGATGAACCTTCCCCGGTCCCTGACGCTGGACGAGCTGGAGAGGGCCAAGGCCCACCTGAAAGGAAGCCTGATGCTGGGGCTTGAGTCCACTAGCCGCCGGATGCAAAATATCGCCTCGCAGGAGATATTCTACGGTGAATATTATTCTCCTCAAAAGATTATCAGCAAGATAGACGCCGTGACGCTGGACGAAGCGGTCGCATTGGCGGAGAGCCTTGTCTCATCTGGCGGTGTGGCGCTTACAGTCCTGGGCCCTGTCGGCCGCGAAGATATCAAGGTCGATCTTCCCTGAAAGCAGGAGCTTTTCCCTGCGGAGCAGTTACTTTACAAAATGAAAGTTTAATTGATATTATAAATACTTGTGGAGAGGTGGCCGAGAGGCTGAAGGCAGCCGCCTGCTAAGCGGTTNNGTGCCAGAGTGGTTGAATGGGGCGGTCTCGAAAACCGTTGTGGGGGCGACTCCACCCAGGGTTCGAATCCCTGCCTCTCCGCCATAAAATACAAGGAACTGTAAATTATTTCAGGAGGACTCGAATGAAAAAGAGTATACTCGCCGTACTTCTCGCACTTGTTGTGGCAGTGTCCTTTGGGGCATGCAAGCAGGACACAGAGGCACCGATCACGAAGCCCGGTGAGGGCATGCCCGCCGGACATCCCGCTCCCGGAGGAGAGGGCGGCATCGTCGTTCCCGAGATAAAGGAGACCGTTGTCCCCGAGGACGTGAAGGCCACCTGGTCTGGCGTGAAGCTCGCCATTGAGGACAAAGAGAGCAACAGCACCAGTGAAGTGGTCGTCAATCTGGGCGAAACCTACACCATCCCCGGCTCTGAAGTGAATATCCAGGTCGAGAACTTCCTTCCCGACTTCAAGATGTCCGAGGGAGTGTATACGTCCATGTCCAACGAGCCGAACAATCCCGCCGCCAAGATCGTTGTCACCGAGGGCGAAAGCGAAGTGTTCAACAGCTGGCTGTACTCGAAGTTCCCCGCGATCCATCCTATGATGCATGAGCGTTTCGGCGTAACGCTCGTAGAAGGCGTCAAGAAGGGTTAACAGATAAGTCTCCGCTACCGGGGCGCACAAGGTGCGTCCCGGTAACCGGGACGACCGGGCCGCGCCCGTAGCTCAGCTGGATAGAGCAACGGACTACGAATCCGTGGGTCGGGAGTTCGAATCTCTCCGGGCGCGCCATTGAAAACAGAGGGCTACGGGATTTCCCGTAGCCCTTTTTGTTCTAAGGTGCTGAACCACTGAGGAAGTGTTGCCTTGTCAGAACGGTCTATCGGCATTGACGTATCCAGAGGACATTCGTCCGCACAATGAAGCCGTAACGTTTCGGACTGTTGAGTATTTCGATATCATCCTGGCCTGCTGCCTGATTTTCTGAGAATAGAAGCTCGTAATGGGGATGTGGCCTTACTGGTTTTTGATTATGTTGAGAATTCTGAAGTTTTCGTCCAACACAATATGATATTCATCAGTGCTTGCTCTCAGCTTTGACATTGGTAATGAATAATAATACTGGAGGGTATAAGTTTCAGCCCTGTAATCTCCTTTTGTTTCGTAAATAAAATTGATAAGAAACGGGTCTGTGGTCTGATATCCTGCTCTGAAAAAATAGCTCAGGCTGTGAGGCACAAAAGGAAGGTAGAAATTGTAGGTTTTGTCTTCCGAGACATCAAGTGTATCGCGGATCGTTTGCATTGATTTAAACATATTTTGAGAATGTCTTCTGACCATCATATACTCCGAATCAGCATCAAGCTGTCTGGCGTAATTAAACGAAAGCCCGATCAGTAATATAATTGATACGATCTTTGCAGTTTTGAGCAGTGCGAGTCTTTTAGCATTTTCAATAAAACTGAAAGCCAGGCGGGAAGCTGAAAATAGAGCAAACAAAAAACCGAACATGGGGATATACATTTTGTAAGGCTGCTGGCTGGACATTCTAACTTTCAAGATAATAAGTTCAGATAAAGCCAGGAATATAAAAGAATACAATAACGCCTTACTGTCATCGTCCCATACAAATCTTCTTGAAAAAATATTTAGAGCTATCAGGCAAATAAGTACGATGTAAACTAAGGAAAAAAGGGACGTATATATTATGGATACTTCATTTCCTGCAAAGAAATAACTTGCATGCATCTGTACAGTGTCTAACACATTTCCAGACGATACATACTCTGCCCATTTTTCGTTCAGCTTCATAAAATAACCGATCATGAAATAGATGCTGAAAACCATCGGGACTACAAGCTTGGGCAGCCCCCTGACCATAAATTCTCTCGTGTTCCTGGCGTAAAGAAGATGTTGGATCAATATCAATGGCATCAGGAAAAATGACGATTCTTTCGCGCCGTAGGCAAAAAGCAGGAGGACAAAGATAACCGTATTAGACCAGAGGACCATCAGGACATTGTTGGGCTTGTCTTTAACACTCCATGAAACGATCAGGCTCCCCAGAACGAATACTGCGGCAAGTTTGTCATGATTCGTAGCCTGCCAGATCACTGCGTCGAACACAGGAGGAGAGAACAGCCACAGTATGGTAATGAGCGATGCGACCCTGAGTGATCTGAAGACTTGTACTGCATGTGAGTACAACAGAATTCCGGCAAGGCAAACAAGCAATATCTGGAAAACATTAATACAAACATTATCGAAACCGCATGCGGCCCCTATAACTGAAAATGACGCCATACTTAGCGGGCGCGCATTACCACCGGGAGGAATAAGCAGGCTGCCGAACAATTCCAGGAGACCGGGGAACTCGCGACCTCTGATGATGAATCCCCTTGCTTCTGTCATGACGATAAGATCGGAAAACAGCAGGTATGCTATCAGGAAATAGGCACCAACTAATGCCGAAGCTGTCAGAACATGGTATTTAAAGTAGCTTTTACTGATACGGTTCATGATACTTTCATGAGACTTTAACCTTTATGGCTTATTACGCCTCTAATATAAATAAGGCATCAATAGTATAACTGTTTTATTGATCCTAATGGTCAAACATGAGGATTTGTATGAGTACCCTTCAATTACTTCTGATGACAGGAACTGTTTCGTACAGGAAGACATTCTCAGAGTATAGTACGGCCTCAAATGAATAAAACTCTTCTTCCGTGAAGATGCCCCCAGGCTGAGTCTTCCCATGAGGAATCAGTATCCCTGAGAGTAGCTCGAAATTGTATAATCAAAGGAGAAGTCAATACATTTTAGCTTTGAAGGGAAGCATTTAAAAAGGTTATTCCATACTAAAGATCGTGAGGAGATCGTTTCGGCGTAACGCTCGTAGAAGGCGTCAGGAAGGGTTAACAGATAAGTCTCCGTTACCGGGGCGCACCTTGTGCGCCCGTAGCTCAGCTGGATAGAGCAACGGACTACGAATCCGTAGGTCGGGAGTTCGAATCTCTCCGGGCGCGCCATAAGAAAGTAAAGGGGTCACATGAAAATGTGACCCCTTTTTTGTTTTTATTGTTGACGCTAAAAAGCTGTAACAACACTCACTGTGAAGGCAAAGGATAGCAGCAGGTGTCGCCCCAGGTAGCCCTGATGGTAATGAGTGAAGGAGACTCAGAAGGCGTAAAGGTATAACTCTCCTGTTTCGACATGTTCACCCAGATATCGGTCCCGGCATCATGAAGCCAGAACTGCCCCTTGAGAGGAATCTCTGCTATTTTCCAGCTGACGGTTACGGAAACTCTGCCGCCTTCGATGCTTATGTCATAGTCCTGCGGCAGTGAGAACCGTATGTCCCTCTGGAACCGGTCATGCTTCACTCCGTCCATGGTTGCGTTCCATTCCGGGTGAAAAAGGTACGCTGATAAGTTCTCCTGTTTCAGGGTGGACGGAGTGTCCAGCGCATCGTCGAACCAGTCAGAAGCCCCAATCTGAGAACCTATCTGCACGCTCGCTTCATCAGGGCCGGAACTGACTGTTATAAGCATCGTCCAGTCCGCCGCCAAGGCTGAACCTTCGATGAGCAACAATGCCGCAACAAGCAGTGAACACAGCCTTGCTATACTCTGGAGATTTGTCTTCATGTGATTTGTCATTTTCCGGTCATCTGACTCCGTTTATGCCGAAGATACAAGGCACATGATATTCCTGTCCGTAACTGGTGTCAAGAAAATGTTCTGTTCAGAGCCAAACATTCAGCAATTATAGTATTCCTTTTTATCGAACGAACGGACCGTGTTTTTGATAAAATAGTGAAGACCGGATACGCCGGCATAGAGAACATGTGGGGGGACCATGGGATTAATCAGCTGGCTGACCGAAAAGTTATTTGAAAAGGGCCTGCGCTTTGCCGATGCGGAGCTTGAGGAGGCTGTACGCGAGGCGATCGGCAAACCGGTGGAGCGCGACCCTCACGACCCCAACAAAATAGCTTCACCACCCCTCAGTGCCGCCGACGTTTCGGTCATTACCAACTTCAATGCCGGAAACAGAAAGATAAGGTACCTCGAAGGTATCGAGCAGCTTGAAAACCTGCGGACCCTTGACCTCAGTGACAATCTGATCTCGGACGTCTCCTCGCTTGCCGGGATTCATTCGCTGGAGAAACTGAACCTTGCAAACAATCCGGTCGCGGACGCAAGCCCGCTGGACGGCCTTCGGAACCTGAAGACCCTGATCCTCCTGGGTACCCCGGCTCTTTCGCAGGAGGGAACACAACCCGCCGTGAAGGGGGAACCCGCTGATGAAGTTGTCCTGCTCGAGGTGGAGGATGAGCCTCAAACGTCTTTGCATGTTATGGAGAAAGCCTACTTTGAAGATCCCAGGCTCGAAGCCGCGATGAGAGACATCCTGGGGGACGAAGGTGATATTCCTGACGGGCCGCTTCTTCCGGAGTACTTCAGTGAGATCACAGAGCTTGAGCTTGAGGACAACCGGATAGAGAGCCTGAAGGGCCTTGAGGCCTTTGCCTGGCTGACCTCGCTGAACCTTGCCGAAAACAATATAAGCGACCTTTCGCACCTTGCCGGACTCAGGGAACTGAAGATGCTCGACCTTTCGGTAAACCGGATAACCGATCTGGGCCCGCTTGGTTCCCTCGATTCCCTGGAAGAGCTTGACCTTTCGGAAAATCCCATTAAGAAAATTGTTGCCCTGAAGGGACTTTTACGTTTGAGGGTTCTGGACATTTATGCAACAAAGGTAAAGGACATCTGGCCTCTCAGGGGCTTGACTGCTCTTTCGTCTCTGGACATGCGCGCCTGTCATATCAAGGATATCAGGGTGCTAGAGCACCTGACCGGCCTGACCGACCTTGATATCGGGAGAATGGACCTGGAGGACATTTCGGTCCTGAGGCATCTGGGCAATCTCGAGACCCTCTGGATGCTGGACAACAAGGTGAACGATATCTCGGCACTTCATGGACTGAAGCAGCTTCAGGATATCGACCTCGAGGACAACTGTATCACGGACTTCTCCCCGGTAGGTCATGTGCGGAAGGTCGACGGCATGGACAAGCAGTTCAAGGACTGCGGAGGAAAGACCGCCGCACGAGGCGGCACCGTGACCTTCGGCAAAGAGGAAATAAGGCTCAAGGAAGGCGAGATCGTGGTCGTCGACAGCGAGGGGGTCCGCATAGAGAGGAAAGGCTACCAGTAAACGCAGTCCATAAGTTTCCGCTTTCTCAGACTCTCGGTATTTTAAAAAAGTCCATTGGTATTTCCGTGCCTGTTCACGAGCAAACCACGAATGTTACATGTGCCGTCAGAGGAGGTTTTCATGCTAAAATAAAGGAAATCTTCGCCCTGGAGGGACCCCGTGAACCAGATGAGCGACGCCGTACTGTTAGAGGAGCTGAAAAAGCGTTTCAACGAGAACAAAAAGGCCCTTCATGACCTCAGGGTCATGACGAAGAAGCTCGAACAGGTGAACCGGAAGCTTCAGGAGTCCGAGGCGCTGAAAAGCAATTTCCTTTCCAATATACGAAACGAGATCGTCAACCCGCTTACCTCCATCATGGGTCTTGCCGAGCAGTTCGTTGACGGCAAACTGTCCCAGGCAGACACCAATGCGATGGCTCAGATGATCTATGCAGAGGCATTCAATCTGGACTTTCAGCTCAAGAATATTTTTGCCGCCGCCGAGCTCGAAGCCGGAGAGTCGGTTGTCAGTCTTGCCAAGGTGGACATCAACACCCTTACACAGAACCTTATTACCTCCTTTGAGAACAACGCAAAGGCAAAGAACGTCTCGGTCGAATACCGTTGCGAATGTCCCCCAGACGAGAAGGAGACGTTTTATTTCAGGACCGATCCGGAAAAACTGCAGCTGATACTTTCGAACTTTCTTGCCAACGCGATCGAATACAGCCTGGAAAACGGCAAGGTTGAAATAATTACCAGTCGAAAGAACGGCAACCTGTCCGTTTCCGTCCGGGACTGGGGGGTTGGCATCTCAAATGACCAGCGGGAGAAGATCTTCGACAGGTTCAGGCA
>JABAHP010002339.1_pt2 | contig 26940 bp, 20 predicted proteins | sample 7062081 | NCBI WGS metagenome assembly JABAHP01 (sample SAMN14534357, study PRJNA622989) | marine sediment metagenome | biome: marine biome [ENVO:00000428]; feature: marine pelagic biome [ENVO:01000023]; material: deep marine sediment [ENVO:00002113] | place: India: Gulf of Kutch | collected...
GATGGATCGGCGTCATACTGTCCATCATCTTCATAGTGATCTCCATCGTCATCCTGGGCGCCATACTGGCGTTCGTGTGAGCGGTGGACGGAAGGGCCTCACCTGAGCTCGTCCTCGGCCCCGCAGTCGGGGCAGGAGACTCGGACAGGTCTCCTGTAGGGGACCTTGAAGGGATAGCCACAGTTCAGGCACTCGTGGGTCATCTGGTTGACGGGGTCCACGGGGGGTGCCCTCACCACATGGACCTCCTCCTGCCCCTTGCCCCGGAGCTTCTGGTCAAGTATGACCTTGTCAGGGACGTTCACCACCGCCGATCCCCGCTGGTAATGGGAGTTCCCATTGGGTGGCAGCCAAGACGGGACGTGGTAGGGGACAGGCTGGCCTGGCTCCAGCTGGACCGCGTTGCCCTCGTCCTCCTGGACGGGTCCCATCTCGATGGGCTCGGCGTCGTTCTGCCGCTTGCGTCCCTTCCCAAACAGTTTAAAGGCCATGCTACCAGGGCCTGTTACCTGGTAGCCCGGCGGTATTAACCGTTCTGGCCCCGTTCTCAGGGGCGATTATACCGATAAACGGTCAGTGCCCGCCGCAGCAGGAGCAGCCGCCATGGGACTGCATCTGGCGGGAAGGGCTGAGCCACATGTCGGGGGCCTTCTCGAAGGCCCGCTTGCAGCCCTGCTCGCAGAAGTGGTAGGTGGTCCCCTTGTACTCGCTGGTCCACTGGGAGGAGGTCGGGTCGACCTCCATGTTGCATACAGGGTCGAATGCCATGATGATACCTCGTGTCCCCTCTCGGGGTTATGGCAAGCTCGTAGTGGTGGATATTAAGTCCATCGCCTTACTGGACCGGCTCAGCAGTGGTGGGACGACTGGGCGCCGCCGCCCTTGAGGAACCACTCGGGGTTGTCCTCGAAGTCCTCCTTGCAGCCCTGGGCGCAGAAGTAGTAGGTGGTCCCCTTGTAATCGGCGGTGAACTTGGCGGTCGCCTCGTCGACGTGCATCTTGCATACAGGGTCGTAGGCCATCGGAATTCCCCATCTGCCCCTCGGGGGGATGAACTGTTTCTACGCCATGGTTCTTAACTGTATCTCCTAAAACTTGCGGTTCAACCCGCCGTCCTCTCACGGATCGTCTGCTCGGTGTCCAGCTTCCAGGAATACCGAATAGGCATGGCGCTGGACAGCAGCACGAAGACCACGCCCAGGAAGAAGGTGGTGGTCATGGCGCCCGCCGCCAGTATGACGGGGAACTCGAAGAGCACCTCGGCGAAGCTGTCGACCAGCAGGAGTCCCATCACGTAGGACATGGGTATGCCGATGGCGGAGGATATGACCGCCAGCACGGCCATCTCCACGGTGATGACCTTGGCCACAGACCAACGGGAGAAGCCCAGGGTGTCCAGCGTGGCGAACTCCACGTCCCGCTCCATGGCGGAGATGATGACGGCGGAGCCCGCCACCGCCAGGGTTATGACGGCGCTGATCATGAAGAAGGTGATGAAGAAGCCCATGGCCAGACTCAGTATCTCGGAGAAGCTGTCCTTCACCTCCTGGATCTCGAGCACGCCCGCGACCGCGGGCACCTGGCGCACGTCCCTGGCCCGCTCGGGCGCGGTGTCAGGGTCCACCAGCTGGACGTAGGCACCGTTCACCTGCTCCACCGGGAAGAGGGGGGCGAGCACGTCCCGGTTGGTGTAGACGATGAGGGCGATGGCCTCCTGGGCCACGCCGGTGACGCCGATGGTCACCACGTTGGAGCCGACCACGAGCCGGATGTCGTCACCCGGTCCGGCACCGATGTCGTCGGCCAGCTTGCTCGAGAGGACCACCCCTGTGAAGTCCGCCCTGCCCTCGCGCATCACGAAGCGTTTCGTCCGCTCCATCTCGTCCGCACCGTAGACGTAGGCCCCGACCTGGGTCGAGCCCCTCTCCACGACGACGGACATGGCTGTGAAGGGGATGACGTAGCTGGTGTCATCGGGGTCCAGGTTCAGGAACGGACCGTCCACGTCGGTCTCGTTGACCGGTACGTTGAAGCCGGCCCGCAGGTCCCAGGTGTTGGAGTCTATCTGGTCCTCCATGTAGCCGAAGGCGGAGTCCAGCATGACGAGCCACATCCCCGAGGTCCCGATGGTGATGCCCACCACCAGGACCGTTATGGCGAGCCTCGAGGGGTTGCGGGCGGTGTTACGGAGGCCCATGCGGGTGAGGCGGGAGGACCTCCCTCCGACCCTGGTGGTGGTGACGGTGCCCCGGGGCTTGTACTCCAGGGCCTCGCGGACCGAGGACCTGGTGATGAACGCGACCGGTATGGCCACCGATATGAGGACCGTCGCGGCCACGAACAGCCCGCCCACGATGAACGGGACCACCTCGAGGGGGAAGTGGATGGCGATGGACATGTAGATGCTGATGCCCGCGTCGATCATCAGGTACGTGAAGCCGAAGCCGAACAGGGTGCCCAGCAGCACGCCGTACAGGGTGATCACCAGGCCGAGGACCAGGTAAGACCTGATAATCTCGCTCCTGTCGTACCCCAGGGACATGAGGACCCCGATGTAACGGCTGTCGGTCTGCACCAGGCGTGCCATCGTCATGAAGACGGTGATGAAGCCGATGAAGAGGAATATGAAGCCGATGACGGGCATCATGTTCTTGAGCTTGGCCGAGCCCAGGTCCATGAAGACCACCGAGGGGTGGTTCTCCTTGTGCACCACCGAGCTTATTCCGAAGGGCTCCAGGGAGTCGATGACCTCCTGGTCGGCCTTCCGGTCCTTCAGCAGGAAGATGGCGTCGTTCACCCCGTCGTCGGAGCCGATGAGGGCCTGGAGGTCCTCGAGGGGCAGGTAGACCACCATCAGGTTGCCCTGGGTGGGCAGTGCCAGGTCCGCGTAGGATGTCGGGAACACGTACTCGGGGCTCCTGATGGTGCCAGTGATCTCGAGGGATATCTCGGTCCCGCCCACCTGTACGGCGACCGTGGCTCCCTTCTCGACGCCCTTCCCCTCCATCCCCGCGACCGCGTTGGCCTCGCCGCTGGCGGAGAAGAACCTGCCGTTCACCATCTCCATCATGTTGATGTCGGTCCGGGTGGGGTCCGCCGTCCCTATCAGGATGGCCTGGATGTTCTCATCGCCCTCAGTCGTGAAGGTCCCGCCCAGCTTGAGGCGCATGTCGTGGGCCTCCACGTCGGGATTGGCCGAGAGGACGGCGTCCACGTCGGAGGCGTTGACGGGAGCGTTGAAGTCCACGAACACGTCGGGCATCTTCGAATCGATGAAGAACCGCTCCACCGACTCGTCCATGACAGCGCCGCCGTACAGGCCTGACACTATCATGGCCATGGCCAGGCCCACCACGATGGCGATGGCGGCGGTTCGCCACCTCATGCGGCCCAGCTTGCGTACGGTGCTCTTCGTTATCGGCTTCAAGGGGTCTGCCTCCTAAGCGTCCATCGTCTCCAGCACGCCGCGCCTGAGGACCAGGGTCCTGTCCATGTACTCCTTCAGGAAGGAGTTGTGGGAGACTATGATGAAGGTGATGCCCAGCTCGTCCTGGAGCTTCTTCATCATCGTCATGATCTTGGCGGCCCGCTCCTCGTCCAGGTTTCCCGTGGGTTCGTCGGCGAGGATGAGCTTGGGCTCCTTCGCCAGGGCCCGGGCGATGGCCACACGCTGCTGCTGTCCGCCGGAGAGCTCCTGGGGGAAGTTGTCCATCTTGTCGTCCAGGCCCACGAGGCGGAGGTACTTCTCCGACCGCTCCCGCAGCTTTGCCGGGTCCTTTATCAGCATCTCGAGGCCCAGCTCCACGTTCTCCCTGGCCGTCAGCGTGGGAATGAGGTTGTAGAACTGGAAGATGAAGCCCACACGGTGCCGGCGGTACTCGTTNNTTGTCCATGGACGTCAGCTCCTCGCCCGCCACCTTGATGGTGCCCTGCTGGCCCCTGTCGATGCCGCCCAGGACGTTGAGGAGGGTGGTCTTGCCCGAGCCCGAGGGCCCCATGATCATTATCATCTCGCCCTCGGCGGTCTGGAGGTCCAGGCCCGTGAGGACGTGGGTGACCTCGCTCCCGGTCTCGTAGCTCTTGTGCAGGCCGTTGATGTCAACCATCGCCATGCGCATCACCGCTCTTAGATGGGGATATGTAGGTACCTTCGATAAGATGGTTTTAGTGCCGTTCATGTAGGGTAGCTTATATAGTACCTGGGTCCATGCGTTGGTCATGCGCAAGATGGTCCTGGAGCTGGAGCTGGTCGAGCCCATCAAGGGGATGTTCGAACAGGCGACCACCACCGTGGAGAGCTACAACCTGATAGAGCTGGTCCGCCTGGACTTCGAGCGGGGGGTGAAGGTGGGGATCATGGAGGTGAACATGAAGGAGGGGTTCACCATAGAGGACCTGGCACTCCCGCCGCCGGCCCACGTGGTGTCGGTGATCCAGGGCTCTGGCAGGACCTACACGTGCCTAGTGCAGGTCCAGGCCCCCAAGGAGATGATGGCCCAGTTCCGGGACTTCGACATCGACGTCATCTGGGACGCGCCCATGGGGTTCATCGACGGCAAGATGGTCCTCTCCGTGGTGGGGGAGGACCAGGAGCTGCGCAAGCTGGTCAAGGTGGTCGAGGTCATCGGGAACGTCATTGAGATGCACGTCCAGCCCGCCTCCTTCCACCGGGACGACATGCTGGCGAGCCTGACCAAGCGGCAGAGGGAGATCGTCATCGAGGCCAAGCGCCGAGGCTACTACGACTATCCAAGGCGCATCAACTCGGAGCAGCTGGCCGAGAGGGTGGGCGTCAGCAAGGCCACGGTGGTGGAGCACCTGCGGAAGGCAGAGGGTCGGCTCATGGCCGCGCTGCTCGCCGGTTACTGAGGTCCGATGGAGTAATTGCCCATCCCCGACCGATGGGCGATTCTATACAAATGTTCGGGTGAATGGATCTTCTAATGCAGATTCCTCAGTTCATTGTGTGCTTGTGTATGATAATAACTCCAGTATCGTTCATCCTAATAGACACATCCTCTCCAGACATCTGCCATTTATTCTTTTGTTTACATTAAATGTTTATCCAGTGAATTCAATTATCATAGGACATTCGTAAGATTAAAATACAATCACGAACTTATACGTTCCAACCTTCGGTCGTGCCGGAGGTCCGAGGATAGGGAGGAAGAAGGATGGAGCACCTTTCGCGATTCAAGCCGACCAGGCTGGAACACCGTCCGGTCCCGTCCCAGCCGACCTGAACGTGCACGACCAGGGAATGATGAGGTATTGTGATGAGCGGCATCCATGGAAATGGACGGAAGAGGATAGTGATCGTCTTGATCGTATTGGGGGCGTTCCTAGTGGGGAGCGCCTTTTCGCCATTCACGACCACCATGGGCCAGGCAGGCGGGGAGGACACCCTAGTCTCCCTGTATGTGGATACGGCGCCTACCCTGGACGGCGTGGCGGATGAGGCGTTCTGGGCGGACGCCGAGGAGCTGGAGATCTCCGTGGCTGGTGGCGGTGCCAGCGGGGAAGTGACAATGAAGTCCGTCTTCACCGACACCGACGTTTACATCTACGCCGAGTGGGACGACGACACCATGAGCCTGACCAGGGGCAGCGGCGCCTGGGAGCACAACCCCCTGCCCGAGGACACCATGAGGGCAGTGTACACCGACGATGCCCCCGAGGTCGACGGTGACATCAGCGACGAGGCCTGGGACGCGGCCGACCCCATCACCATCTCCCTGACCGGGGGCACAATGCCCGGTGACATCAGCCTGAAGGCGCTCTACGACGACGACATGATCTACATCCAGAAGGTCTGGGACGATCCCACGTTCAGCATAGCCCGAGGAGGCTCCTGGTCGTGGGACAACGTGGAGCAGATGTGGCGCACCTCCTCAGGCCACTCCGAGGACAGGGCCAACATCCAGTGGGACATCGACGCCACCGGCTTCGCCGAGCAGGGGTGCATGGTGAAATGCCACATCGACTCGTACTCCTACCTGGACAACCCCGACGACACCACCGACATGTGGCACATGAAGGCCGCCCGCTCGCTGCCCGCCAACGGCGCGAGCCAGGTGGGCACCCCCACCCTGGACGGTCTGGAGGCCACCGCCGGCGAGTTCCACCTGGACGGCTGGACCGACGACAAGCACGTGACCTACGACGAGAACATGGGTGCCGAGGAGGACGGCGGACGCCACGGCGACGAGGGCTCCTCAACCTACGCCCGGAACAGGAACGCCACCAAGGCCGCCCCCAAGTTCATAGAGACCGACCCGGAGGACTGGATCGACGCGATGGTGCTCCTCCAGACCGAGATCGACGACGGGGAGGCCATCACCGCCGATCCTGCCGACCCCGGCTACGTTGGGGCGGACGTCGCCGACGCCTGGGCGAAGTACGACGCCCTCGGCGCCGTGGTGCCGGAGCGCATCCTCAGGGAGCCAGAGGGCTCCCGCGGCGACATCCACGAGGCGGCGATCTGGAAGGACGGGACGTGGACGGTGGAGCTGGAGAGGGAGCTGGTCACCGAGAACGACGACGACGTCCAGTTCGACGACATGATGAGGACCTACCACTTCGGGGTGTCCACCATCGACAACGGCGGTGGCGAGGACCACAACTACCACTCGGGGGCCTACCGCATGGTGTTCACACCGGAGTTCGAGAACTTCGGGAGCGGCTCCGAGGACAGGCTCGCCCTCCTGTTCGAGATCGGCACCATCACCAACTTCGCAACCGAGGGGTGCATGGTCAAGTGCCACCCCTCCGAGGGCAGCGCCGGGGCCTTCCTGGAGGTTGAGGGCGAGATGGGCGACATCTGGCACATGAAGGCCGCCCGCTCGCTACCGGTCATGGAGGCGACCCAGGCGGGCACCGTGAACGTGAACGACGACCACGAGGCCACCTCAGGCACCTTCACCTTCATGGGCTACATCGACGACAAGAACCTCCAGTACGACGAGGAGCCCCACGAGGACGACGGCGGTCGACACGGCGACGAGGGGTCCTCCACCTACGGTCGCAACAGGAACTCCGAGAAAACCGGTCCCCTGTACCTGGAGAAGGACCCCCTGGACTACCTGGACGCCATGGTGCTGACCCAGGCCGAGATAGACGACGGCGAGGTCCTGGAGGTCGCCACCGCCACCGCCGAGCAGCTGGAGCACTCGTGGGAGCACTACGAGGAGTTCGGGGCCCTGATACCCGAGAGGATCATCCGCGAACCCTCCGGCAGCCGCGCGGACATCATGCAGGCGGCCGTCTGGTCCGACGGGACCTGGACCACCGAGATCCAGAGGAAGCTTGTCACCGGCAACGACGACGATGTCCAGTTCGACGACCTGGACGCGTCCTACAGGTTCGGGGTCGCCCTGATGGACAATGGCGGGGGCGGTAGCCACTCGACCACCGGCACTGACACCTTCCTGCTGGAGTTCTACACCCCGCCAACGGAGTACGTGCTGACCGGGGGTCCCTTCACCGACAAGAAGGGCAACCCCGTCGAGGGAGCGCTCGTGACCATCGATAAAGAGGGGACCACCCTTACCGCCACGACCGATGCCGATGGCAACGTGAGCATAACGGTGCCCGCGGAATGGGCTGATAGCGCCGTCAACGTCACCGTCACCAAGAAGGGTTACGAGGATTCGGAGTTCGGAGGTTCCATCTCCGCCGACGGCGAGTTCTCACCCGCGGGCGGTTCGTACCCGGAGATGGTCAAGGAGAAGAAGGAGGACGAGAGCCCCGGTTTCGGCCTTGCCGTCATGTTGGCTGGTCTGGCAATCGCAACCATCCTCGCGGTGGTGACACGGGGGCGCCGCTGGTAACGTTCAAGGGTCCACCCAAAACCCTCCCATAAACCACCCTACGTCCCCCGCCCCCTGCTCTTGCCGGGGGTGGGGTGACAAACCGCTCTCCAGCCTGGGGCTTGTCAACGCGGGCACCTCTCTGGGACGGACGTGACCTGCGGAAGGCCCTATTGGCTCGTCTCATTCTCCGATTTGCGGGCTTCCAGCAGCTCGTGCGCCTCGGCATCACCGAATTTCGTGGCCCGCTTGGCGTCAGCCTTCGACAGGTTAGCGTCACCACCGCCACCGTCCCGGGCCGATTCGTTGTTCGAACGGCTGCTGTTGTAGTCCTGCGCCCGGTCGCCACCGCCGCTGCCGCCCCCTCCCCCTCCAGACGGATCGCTCGTAACATCCATCGCCGAGGAGGTGTTGGATCGGCTGCTGTTGTAGTCCTTGGCCAGGTCTCCCCCGAAACCCTCCTCGTTCTCGGACCTGAGTGAGGTGGTGTTCGAGCGGCTGCTGTTGTAGTCCTGGGCGCGGGTACCGCCAGCGCTGCCGCCGCCCCCCCTGGGGTCGGAGACGGAGTGGGTCTTGTTCGACCGGGAACTGTTGTAGTCGGCACCCTCCGCGGGAGACTGGGAGGTCCTCTGCTGGACCACGTGGGCGGCCTCGTGGGCGGTTCCCACGCTGGTGTCCGCAGCTCCCTTCTCCTCATCGATCCTGTCCATGCCGGGGGGTCCCTGGCCGGCCCTGCCCTCCAGGCCCGCCCCGAACTCGGGTCGGTTCAACCTCTCACCCGGTGCCGACGCGTCGGCGGCGTGGCCCATGTCCACGTTATGGCCCATCTCGTGTGACGCCGTGGTCCCAGTGTGGGACCTCTCGGTCATGCTCTCGGGGGCCATCCACCTCGTCGGGCCCGTGTCACCACCGCCGGATGCGGCCCTGTCTCGGTGCCTCAGGTGCTCCGGCAGCCTTGTCTCGGCCCCCGGACCTGGGGCGCCGCCGTGGGTCGAGCCGAGAGAGGCCTTCTCGCTGTACTTGCCGCTGACGCCTGAGCCAGGTGACTCCGCGCCCCTGAGGACCGAGACGTGGCCGTGACCGTCGGAGGCGGTGAGCACCTCGTCGTCCACCTCGGGCAGTGCTTTACCCGTCCCCTGCTGCACCTGGGAGACGTTCACCATGCCGGGCTCGCTACCGTCGGCGAAGGAGGCCATCGACATGGAGTGCTCGGACCGGTCCGTCCGGGTCAGGGGGTTGTCCTTGGCGGACTTGGACTTGGTCCCCCGGGTCAGCCGGTGCATCTTGTCGTTGGCGCCCCCCTCCTGGACCTGGGACACGTTCACCATGCCGGGTTCGCTGCCGTCGGCGAAGGAGGCCATGGACATGGAGTGCTCGGACCGGTCCGTCCGGGTCAGGGGGTTGTTGGGCTTCTTGGTGCTGGAGGTGTCGCCCTTGGAAGGATAGTAGTCGTAGCCCTTCTTTCCCCCGATTATGGAGGAGGTGCCCGCCATGCCAGGGGCGGCGTTGTCCATGAAGGATTCGGTGCGGCCCCGAGTACCGACGGGGTTGTCCGAGGCCGTCCGCGAGGACTTGCCCTTGTTGTGAAGGGTACCGCCGGGGCGCTTGCGCTGCCGCCGGATCGTCGAGCAGGCCCCTGCGCCGGCCACGGCTCCCAGGAGCACCCCGCCGACGATGATGGGCCAGTCCGGGTCGCCCTCGGTCTTGGTGGTGCCCTCCACGTTCTCCTTCTTGACCGGGTCCCATCCCCGGGCTATGGCGTCCTTGTTCGACACGCCGTCCCCGTCGGCGTCCTCGTCGGCGTCGGTTGGGTCAAGGGGGTCCAGGCCGTACAGCATCTCCACGTCGTCGGGGATGGTGTCTCCGTCGTCGTCGTCGTCGAGGGCGTCGATGGTCCCGTCGCCGTCGGTGTCGGGCGGTGTGGACATATCGTCCTTGGGATCGAAGCCCGCCGCCTCCTCCAGGTCGTCGGGGACGCCATCGTTGTCGTCATCGTCGTCCCGGAAGTCGAGGATGCCGTCGCCGTCGGTGTCAGGGGGCACGGAGGAGCCGTCCCTCGGGTCCGTCCCCGCCGCGTCCTCGGTGTAATCGTCCACCCCGTCGTTGTCGTCGTCCAGGTCCAGGTAGTCCGCCGNNGTCCGCCGTCCCATCGCCGTCGGTGTCGGGCGGTACGGAGCTTCCGTCCTTCGGGTCCGTGCCCGCCGTCTCCTCGACCCAGTCCAGGACGCCGTCGTTGTCGTCGTCCGGGTCCCAGAAGTCGTAGAAGCCATCGCCGTCAGTGTCCTTCGGGACGGAGGTGTCGTCCTTGGGGTCGTAACCAGCGGCGTCCTCCAGATCGTCTGAGACGCCATCGTCGTCGTCGTCGAGGTCCCTGTAGTCGGGGGTGCCGTCGGTGTCCCAGTCGCCGGGAACCGAGGTGTCGTCAGCGTCGTCCGAACCGGCGTTCTGCTCGTCCCAGTCGAGCCATCCGTCGTTGTCGTCGTCGGGGTCCACCAGGTCTGGGACCCCGTCACCGTCGGTGTCCAGGGGCACGCTCGTGTTGTCCTTGGGGTCGCTGAGGTACACGTCCTCGGCGGAGTCCGTCCACCCGTCATTGTCGTCGTCAGGGTCGGTGGCGTCGGGGATGCCGTCGCCGTCGGTGTCCTCTGGCACGACGGGGTCGATGGCGGTGAGCACCATCCGGTCCCGGTCGGAGTTGCCCGTCGCGTCCCTCACCGTCAGCTCGAACACGTACGTGCCAGGGGTCGTGGGTGTGAAGTCCCACGCCTCGCCGAACTGGTAGAAGGCCATTTCCTCGTCGATTATGATGCCCCAGGAGAAGTTGGCGATGCCGATGTTGTCTGAGCTGGCATTCCCGTCTATCCTCACGCGGAAGTATATGTCCGTCGTCGTATCCTCGCCCGCGTCCGCGCTTGGCGGCCTGTCGTCCAGGATGGGGTACTCGAGGGGGAAGTTGCGCGCCTGGTTGCCCCTGGTGTCGACTGCCCTCACGTAGTACTCGACCTCGAACACGTCGATGGGGATGAATATGGTGAAGACGTGCGTCCTCTCCAGGATGGCGGTCATGCAGGCCTCCGCTGGGGGACGGTCGTTGAAGGACCAGTTGATCAGGACCTCCTCCAGCTCCAGGTCGTCCACCACCTCCGCCATGACGGTCATCGTCCCGCCGGTCGAGCCGGGGGTGTTGGTCACGGAGAGGAGCATGGGGCTGGCCTTGTCGATGCGCTTGATGAGGGGCAGGTTGTCCTGGGCGAGGGCCACGGGGGTGCCCACGTAGTACGGGGTGTCGTACACGGTGTCGTCCAAGGGCAATGCCCGGGGATAGCGGGTCAACATGTCGGACCAGTAGTTGCCCATCGATCCGTCGTCCCACGAGTTCCTGGTGCCCTCGTCCATGGCCTGCTGGTCCGGCGCCCCGCTGTCGATGAAGTTGTTCTGGTGCGTCCTGAAGAGGGTGGTCTCCTTGCCCAGGTACACCGCTAGTCCGGTGCTGTCCCGGACCGTGTTGCCCGTCACAATGTTGCGCTGACCGGAGCTGACGTACAGGCCCACGCCGTTCCCCACCAGGGAGTTGGAGGTCACCTCGCCCTGGAATACGCTCTCGAGGTGGATGCCGTGGCCGTCGTTGTCCTCGACCCAGTTGTTCGCTATGGTGAAGCCCTGGACGTTGAACAGGGCTATCCCCGAGTCCCACTCGAACATATGGGACCTCCCATCGGGGCTGGCGGCTCCGTGGACGTAGTTGTCCCGGATGACCACGTTGCTCACGTTTCCCACGTAGATTCCCACGCCGTATCCGGTCGCGTTGACCTCGTACCCCTCGATCACGAAGGGGTCTCCAGCGGTGCCCGAGCCGGGGAAGCCCTGTGCAGCCATGTCCCACTTCCCGTTGATCTTTATGGTCGGGCGTACCTTCATGGCGTCGGCGGGCTCCGACGCGATGGCCAGGCCTGCGAAGACGATGGCCACGATGGCGAGCAACACGATTACTAGGGTCTTTGACGGTCTCATGGGAGTGCCTCCGGTGTCCCCCTTCCCGGGGGACGGGGAATAACATGGGCGGCGCCAACCCCGGCGCCGTCTGGTGCCTTCGAGTACTGAACCGGGTTATACCTTTTCTGCCATATTATCGGTAGTTACCAATAATAGGGTTGGAGCGGAGGGGGATCCCTTCGGCGTTTTTCCCAATCTTCGGGGATTGTCCTATAAACCATATATAGCCAGTAAGCATGAACGGGTGACACACCCCCACAGGTCTTGCCTATAATGATGCCCATCATGCAGTACGTGCTCGCCCCCGATGGGGAGATCGTAAAGGTGCTCGAGGACGGCTACGAGTACACCGGCATGTACATCCTCCGCAACTGACGCCTGCACCTTCCGGGACCACTTAATAATAAGACGCGGTAGTCGCGGAAATCGCAGGGTGCGTTGGATGCCCTGCGGGTGGTGTGCGAGATGATCGATGTGATGTCCTACGTGCTTTCCCAGGATGGGGAATATGTGAAGGTCGACGAGCGGGGGTACGAGTACACCGGGATGTACATCGTGCGGGAGTAGACCCCTCGCCCCTCCCTTCCCTTTCCTAGGCCCTGACATTGGGCAACCTTTTTCAACCCCTCCAACAGATATGTTCCCGGGTCTTTGGCCGAGCCAAGACCTACGGGGAGATATGATGGTAAGGGACGTTCCTGATGAGCGTGGCTCGTCGGTCGAGGGTCGGTCCCGCTGGACCTGGACCCTCGTCCTGGCATCGACCGTGCTGCTGCTGGTCTCGATGGCGCTGATGGTCTCGTCGGTGGACGACGGCGAGGTTCGCAGCGTGGCCGACGGTGACAACTCGTACATGGACGACGCGCTATACCTCGGCTCGGGAGAGTGCGCGGACTGCCACGAGGACCAGGGCGACAGGTGGTACACCACGCCCCACGCGGGGGCCTTCGGGCCCGCCACCGAGGAGACCGTGGTGGGGGACTGGACGGCCGAGCCGGAGATCGAGGTGGCCCCTGGTGTGAACGTCTCCCCGACCCTCATCGAGAACGCCACCGGCTTCTTCATGGACCTGGACGGCGAGGGCACCCACGTCTACCAGGTCACCCACGTCCAGGGGGCCGGCAAGTGGCTGCAGGTGTACCTGACGGAGCACGGCAACAGCCGCTACATCCTGCCCTTCGCCTGGGCCAACACCGTCCAGGCCTGGGTGCCCTTCCACACCGAGGAGTGGTTCGACGACGAGGGGACCCCGATGATGGCGGGGAAGCACTTCGTATGGGACCTGCTGTGCGTGGCGTGCCACACCGTGGGCGCCCAGGTGGAGCACAACTCCACCAGCGGGGAGTGGACGGCCACCTGGGAGGAGGAGGGGGTGGCATGCGAGGCGTGCCACGGCCCGGGAAGCCTGCACAAGAAGCCCCCCAGCGGGGAGGAGCGGACCGACTACATCTGGAGGACCGAGGACAGCGCGGTGTGCGGCAACTGCCACACCGGGATGACCTCCGTGGGCACCGTGGGGGGCACCAACACCATCTTCGCCCTCAACGCCGAGGGGAGGACCATCCGGCCGGGCGACCCCCACGACGAGTTCTTCGTCCACAACCCCGACCTGCACCCCGACGGGGAGACGGTGAAGGGCCAGGCGATGCAGTACGACGACTACATCACCTCGCGCCACTCCCACTCGCTGACCACCCTCAAGGACGCGGAGGGCAGGCAGGACTTCTGCCTCATGTGCCACTCCACCGACTACAAGCTGGCGGCGGAGGGCGAGGAGCCCACCCTGGAGACGGCGCTCCACGACATCGAGTGCGCCCTCTGCCACGACATGCACGGCACGAACGAGGAGAACAACCTCCGGCTGGACACGTGGAACACCTGCGTCCAGTGCCACAGGAATGGCGACATCGAGCCTCCCGAGGAACCGCTGCCGTCCCAGAAGGAGATGGTGATGGGCACCATCCCCGTGGACGGGCTCCAGTGGTTCCCCTGGATGGAGGGGGAGGTGGAGTGCGTCGACTGCCACATGCCCACCATGGGCGTCCGTGAGGTACCCTACGACATCCCCAGCCACACCTGGCACTTCATCGAACCCTCGAAGAGCGTGGACCTGGGCATGCCCAACTCGTGCACCGTCTCGTGCCACCACGCCGGCTCGGAGGAGGGCGTGATGACCGACGAGAGGGCTTCCGAATGGGTCGAGGAGTGGAAGGCCAACACTCGGACCTGGATGGATTCTGCGGAGTGGAACCTGAGCATCGCGGAGGACAGGCTGAACAGGGCCGAGGACCTGGGGTTCGGGTCGACATTGATATCCGACATGAACGACACGTACAACGAGGCCGCCTGGGTGCTGGCCTTCGTGAAGCGTGACGCCTCGATGGTCCACAACCCGGACTTCTACGAGTACCTCCTGTCCCATGTCCACGACGAGGCCGTCAGCATCTCGCAGAACCTGACGCCTGGACGGGTCCAGGGCTTCGTCAAGGACGCCGACGGGAAGGCGGTCCAGTACGCAGAGGTCCGCAAGGACGACAAGGTATGGGGCACGACCAGCGGCGACGGCTCCTTCGACTTCGAGATAGCTCCCGGGGAGCACACCTTCGACGTATACAAGGGCGACAAGAGGGAGACCACCTTCACGGCCTCCGTCACCGCCGGCACCACCGAGGACGTGGGGACCGTCAAGCTGAAGTCCGTTGAGGACGAGGCGGACAACACCCTCTACATCCTGGTGGCCCTGGTCGTCATCATCGTGATCATCCTGGCGCTGGTCATGATGGGGAGGCGCCAGAACGGCGACTGAGGGCCCGGGGCCACGTTCGAGAATGGTCCAAAACAGTTTAAGTACTGGCAACTCGCATTCCGCCATCGTGGAGCACATCGTCCGTACCCAGAACCTGACGAAGATCTTCAACCAGCAGACCATCGCGGTGAACAACCTGACGATGGATGTGCCCCAAGGCTCGATCTTCGGGTTCCTGGGTCCCAACGGCTCGGGGAAGACGACCACCATCAAGCTGATGCTGGGGCTGATACGGCCGTCGGCGGGCTCCGTCGACGTGTTCGGGGAGCCCATGGGGATGGACTCGGCCGACCTGCGGCACCGCATTGGGTACCTGCCCACCAACCCCCAGTTCCCCGACAAGATGACGCCCATCACCTACCTGGACTTCATCGGGCGGACCTTCGGGCTCTCCCGCGAGGAGCGGGTGCCACGCATCACCGAGCTCATCCGCGCGGTGGACCTGTTGTCCCTGTCCTCCCAGGAGATACGCAAGTTCTCCACGGGCGAGGTCACCCGGGTGGGCATCGCCGCCTGTCTCATCAACAACCCTGACCTGCTGATCCTTGACGAGCCCACCTCGGGGCTGGACCCCATCGGCAGGGCGTCCACCGTCAAGCTGATAACGGAGCTGGGTCGGCAGGAGGACAAGACGGTGTTCGTGTCCTCCCACATCCTGGCGGACATAGACCGGGTGTGCACCCACATCGGCATCATCAACGACGGCAAGCTGGTGTTCACGGGCAAGATCACCGACGTCAAGCGGCTCATCCGGGCCAACACCTTCGAGCTCCACCTGGAGGGGGAGGCGGGACCCTTCGTGGAGAAGGTGAGGGAGCTGCCCACCATCATCGACGTGGAGCACCGGGACCACATGGTGCAGGTGACGGTGGACGACCCGGAGGACTACCCCAGGGCGCTGGGGCAGATATTCCACATCCTCCATGACGAGGAGGCGCTGGACCTGATTTCCTTCAGCTCAGGTTCCCAGTCGCTGGAGGAGGCCTTCCTGAACTTGCTGGAGGAGGAGAAGACCTATGGGTTCCTCAGGGCTATCGGTAGGGACGCTTGAGGACCTGCGCGACACTCTGGAGCAGAACGTGCTCGTCACACTGTTCTGGCACGAGGTCAAGCAGGGCTTCAGGAGCTGGCTCTACCGGGGCTGGATAATCCTCACCTTCTTCTTCCTCTTCTTCTTCCTGCTCATCGACTTCACCAGCGGCGCCGAGGCGGGCACCGGAGTGGTGCTGCTCCTCTACTACTTCGCCTTCCTGGGCTCCCTCTACTCCGTGGTGGTGGGTTCCGCCGCCATCACGGGGGAGATAGACGAGATCGCCGACTCGCTGCTGTCCAAGGCGGTGCGGAGGTGGGAGTACATCGTCTCCAAGTACCTCTCCCAGGTCTTCCTCTCCCTCTTCGTGTTCACCCTCATAATAGGCCTGGCCAGCCTGATACTCTGGGCCTTCGACCGGGTCTCCGACGACCTGGACTGGTGGAACGCCACCACGCTGGTGGGCATGATAGCCCTGGTGGTGGTGTTCTTCACCTCGGCGGGGCTGCTGTTCTCCACCCTGGCCTCCAGGACCGTCTTCGCCTTCCTGATGGGCATGGGGGTCTGGTTCGTCCTCATCTTCCTGTTCGCCGTCAACCCCCAGTGGGACTTCATGTACTCCCCCATCCACATACTGAACAACTGGGACCTGATCATGGAGGGGGCCTGGGACATAGACTGGTGGAAGCTGGTCAGCTTCTACGTGGCAACGCCGCTGGTATGCGTGGGCGTCTCGCTGCTGGCCTTCTACCAGCGGGACCTGTGAGCGTCGCCTACCTGCGCCTCCACGCCACCAGGGCGGCCGCCAGCATCGACAGCGTCATCAGCAGGATGCCGAAGCCCGGCTCCTCCTCCTTCGGCGCCTTGTCGTGGTCCACCTCGAAGGTGACCTCCACCGGGTCGGAGTACTTGTCGCCGTCGAAGCTGCGCACCTCCACCGTGTGGTTGCCCTCCTCCATCTTCTTGGTGTCGATCTCGTAGCTCCACGAGGAGGTCCCGTCCGCCTCCATCCAGGCGCCGCCGTCGATGCGGACCTCCACCTTCACCACGTCGGTGTCGTCGGAGGAGGTGCCCTTTATCTTCAGCTTCCCGCCCAGCACCTGTGCCNNGGGCGCGGTGATGACCGCCTCGGGGGCGGGGTTGGGGGGCACGGGATTGACCGAGCCTATCTTGGCGGCCTTGGCCCCGGCGAAGTCGTCCCCCTCCTCCAGGAACACGATCATCCCGTACATGAACAGCTCGTCGTCGGTGGTCAGGAACTCGGGGCAGCTGAAGGAACCGCGGAACGCCCCGTCCTCGAAGGCCAGGGGGACCACCTGGACGAAGCCCACCTCGCCGGGGTTCCAAGATTCCCACTCCAGGTTGAGAAGGCCCTCCAGGTCGTCGGGGAGAGGACCGATGCCCCATATCAGCATCGCCTGCTCCTCCACGCCGTCGGCGTCGGCGTGGTCCAGGGTGACCTCCACCGTCTCGCCCGCGGAGAAGTCCGGGACCTCCAGGGTGACACCGGGGTCGATGAACTCGTCGAAGAGGCTCTCGACGGTGAGGTCCCCGATGACGATGTAGTTGTACGCCGACTCCCACCAGGTCTCGCCAGGGAGGTGGTACTGGCAGCTGATGTAGGACATCATCTCGTCCTCGCCCAGCTGGGGTAGGTTCAGGGGGAAGTCGAACCTGCCCTCGGCGTCGGTGACCTCCGAGCCGAACCTGTAGATCTTGTGGTCGTCGGTCAGGTAGAAGTAGATCTCGGTGGTGGCCATGGGCTCGCCGTCGTAGGTGGCCACCTGCTCCACGGTGATGGACTCCCCGCCCTCGTAGGGACCGGGGTTGGTGATCTGCACCTCGAAGCCCTCGCCCGTGGGGTCCTCGAAGTCCGGGACCTCCCTCACGTAGATGGTGCCCTCGAAGAGCTGGGTGAGACCGTCGTGGGTGGCCCTGCCCGAGACGTCCACCGAGTACGCGTCCTTGCCCAGGTCCGTGTACTCCAGCGAGAAGCTGGCCTTGCCGTCGGCGCCGGTGGTGCCCGAGGTGGAGTCGGAGATCTCGTCCATGGCGTCGTCCTCGTAGGCCCAGTCCACGTTTACCGTGGCGCCCTCCACCAGGGTGCCGTCCAGGTTGAGGACGTACACGTCCACCGAGGAGGCGGACGGGGTCACGTCGGCGATGTGGGCCCACACCTGGAGGAACTGGACGTAGAGGTCCTCGTAGTCGGTCTCCCAAAGGGTGATGCCGTCGGGGGTGTACTCCGCCTCTGCCATCATCTCGTAGTGGGAGCTCTCCTTCAGGCTGGCCGGGACCGTCAGGGTGCCCTCGAAGAGGCCGGTACCCACGCGGGTGACGTCCAGCTCGTGCTCTATGCCCGCCGGGTCCATGTAGCCGACCAGCAGGGTGTCCACGTCAGGGTCCACGGGGTCGCCCCTGTAGGTGACGTGGACCCTGAACTCCACCTCGTCGCCGGGGGAGGGATAAAGGTCCACGGCGTCGACCAGGCGGATGGCCACGTCGAGGCCGGTGCCCGCCTCGGTGGGGATCCACTGCCAGTCGCTGGCGTAGTCCCTCCAGAGCCCGCTCCCGTCGGACACCTCGGCGGACAGCTGCAGGTCGCCCGAGGAGTCCAGGTCCGTGTCGGCTATCGTCACGACGCCCTTGAACCGCCCCTGGGCCTCGCCGGTGAGCCCGATGGAGCGCTCCGACTCGTCCACCGTCAGGGTGATCAGGTCGGGGTTGTAGTACTCCCCGCTCCGAAAGACGTGCACGGTCACGATCAGGTCGTCCCCCACGTCGTAGCTGCCGTCGGGGTAGGTCATGAAAACGGCCAGACCCGAGTTCCAGCTGACGCCCGCCGATGCGGCCGGGGTTAGCGCGGTCAAGGTCAACAGTACACAAAGTAGCAGTGCTTTCCTCATTCGAGGCCTCCCATCGCCTTCTGGCCTCTAGCATTGTCGGCCCCTGGATAAATATCTTGCCATGCCAGTGTACCCGGGGGATAACCCTGGTCCGCCCCGGGGCGGGCCCTTCATCCGCCCCGGACGAAGGCGAAGTGGGACCCGTTGAGGAGGACGTGGGCCACCAGGACCAGGACCAGGACGTAGGTGAGGTTCCGGTGGAGGACCCTGTTGGACCAGCCCATCACCCTGTCCTCGAGGAGGGCTGGCCTCGCCCCGCCCAACGCCAGCACGAGGATGAGCACCAGCATGACGCTCCCCGTCCCGATGCCTCCCAGGGTGCTGCCGTAAGGACCGGCCCACAGGGTGAGCCAGTGGACGATGAAGACAGCGGTCAGCGCCTTGGACGAGTAGCAGTGGAGGCTGGCCCTCCTGGGCAGCCTGGGGAGGAGGCCGCTGGTGACCAGCGAGGTGACCAGCAGGGCCGCCGAGATGAAGCCCAGGGCCTGGCCAACCGGGAGGAGGGAGGCGCCTCCGCCGCCCCCGTTGTCGTCTCCGCCCCCGCCCACGAACTCGTCGCCCACCTCTATGTCCACGGTGAGGGGCTCGTCGAAGAGCCGATCATCGTGATCGCCCTCGTTGTGCTGGTAGAATGCGGTGCCCTGGATGACCACCTGGGCCTGTCCAGGGCCCCTGTTCAGCCCCACCAGGTCGAAGGAGAAGGTGTGGGTCTCGCCCGGCCCCAGGTCTGGACCCTCCTGGATGCCCACGGACGGGCCGTAGTCCACCTCGATGGAGAGGTCGTAAGGGACGTTCCTCAAGCCCTGCTCGTGGGCTATGACCACCGTGTAGAGGCCCACGCCGCCCTCGGCCATGTCGTCGGCGCCCAGGGTGACGGAAAGGGAGCTGGCGCCCCTGCTCCCCGTGGCCCAGTGGCCACCGTCGGCGCCGAGGACGGTGAGCGAGACATAGTCCAGCAGGCCAGTCGACAGGTCCAGGCGGAACCGGGCCTCCAGGGCGCCGTAGCCCACCTCCAGGGCGTGGTCCGCGGTCGCCTGCCACCCCACCGAACCGCTCTCGTCCTGCTCGTAGGTCCAGGGCTCCCCGCCCTCCAGGACCAGGCCCTGGTCGTCGGCCAGGCCGATGCGGACGGACGTGTCCACCAGGTCGTGGTCCCCCTCGTTCCTGACGGTGACACGCAGGGGGAAGGGCTCGCCCATGGGCACCTCCTCGGGGGCGTCCAGACCGTACGAGAAGGGCTGGAAGTCGTCGTGGCAGGAGTCGCACAGGACCCGGTCGTCGGGACCGTCTGCGGGGTCGCCCATCGCCAGCAGGGACGCCACTGCCAGCAGCAGCAGTAGGGATAGCATCGCCAGGTGGGGACCCTTCCGCATAGGGGCCCCATCTCAGAGGCCCGATTTAAGGCTTTGGGGATGGGAAGGGAATACGTTTTTCATCCCGGACGCCGCTCAGGTGACCATGACCTCAGGAATCATCCTGGCCATGCATGGTGCGCCCCCCCGGGACTTCCCCCACGAGGAGACCGCCGAGATGTTCGGGCTCCACGCCCGCCTGCACGGGGCCGGGGGTCCCGAGATGGAGGCGATGGCCCGGCGCCACGACGAGATCGAGGCGCACATGCGGGAGTGGCCGCGGACCCCGGACAACGACCCCTTCTGGGCCGCGTCCCAGGAGCTGGCAGAGCACCTGGAGCGGCAGTCGGGCCTGAGGACGGTGGTGGGTTTCAACGAGTTCTGCGACCCCTCCATCGAGGAGGCGGTGACCCACCTGGTGGCCGGCGGGGTGGACGAGGTGCTGGTGATGACCCCCATGATGACCCGCGGAGGTGAGCACTCGGAGGTGGACATCCCCGCGGCCCTCGAGCGGGCCAGGGAGGCCCATCCCGGGGTGGACATCAGGTTCGCCTGGCCCTTCGAGCCCGAGGACGTGGCAGCGTTCCTGGTACAGCACGCCAGGCGGTTCTCGTGACGACCATGGGTCGCAAGACGTGAGAATCGGGGGGCATCACTGATTAAGGGCCCCCGTCCAATCTGGCAGCGCCATGGAGATCGACCGGTCCCTCATCGACAGGCCCAACGGCTGGGACGCCAAGCCCAGCCTGGGCGGACACATGGTCGGTATAGTCCTGGTGCTAGTCCTGTGGTCCGTGTTCGGCCTTGCGTTCCTGGCCTTCCTCTACGGCGACCCCGAGGAGATATCGGCCTGGGGCAACGCCGTCGGCAGGATGACGCTCTACGCCCTCCTGGGGTTCGCGTGGGCCTTCTTCGGCATGCACGCCCGCTCCCTGGTCATGGTACGGAGGATGACCAGGGAAATGGCCTACAAGCCCTTCGAGGGCATGCAGCCAGGTGAGGTCATCGCAATGCTGGAGGAGCACCTGTCCAAGAAGGGGCTCCCCTACCGAAGGCTGAGCCTCACCGACGAGATGCCCAAGGAGTACGTCCCCGGGTCGATGCGTTACCTCAAGGAGATCTTCGAGATGGAGGCCATGGGGACCAGGATCGTCCTCCAGCCCTTCTCCCACGGGGACGACGAGAAGGGCATACTGGCCTTCACGCCCGTCTTCCTGGGGCCCATCCGGGACGACAACTGGTCCCTGGTGGAGGGGCTGATGAACGAGCTCTGAAAGGACCTTACGTCTGTCCCATGGAAATCTTTTTCATCCCCCATCGCCAATTGGCAGCGGGCGGTCCCGCTGGCGACGGTGGTCCGCACTGGAGGGATGATGTTGGATAGCAGGAGGGTCAAGCTTGCGCTCTTTGATGGAAGGACCTCGGACAGGGCCTCCAGGTTCTCGGCAGTGGTCATTGTCGTTCTCTTGATGGTCGGCGCCTTGCCGATGATGCCGGCGGAGGCGGCCGAGACCTCGATAACGCTGAGGGACCCGGTCGGGGGCGAGGAGCTGGTCGCGGGGAGCGTGACCACCATAAGGTGGCAGGTGAGCAGCACCGGCGGGTACGTGGCCATCTACCTCAGCACCGACGGGGGTGCCCGCTGGACTGGGCTGGACACCATACTGAGCACGCCGGACCACAGCTTCGGATACTACGACTGGCAGATACCGCCGAACCTGGAGTCCGACACGTGCAAGATAAGGGTGGTGTGGAAGTCTNNGCCGCGACGAGTCGGCAAGCAACTTCACCGTGGTGCCGGGGGTGACCATCCACTTCACCGAGATGCCGACCAGGGTGGCATTCGGCAGGTACTACCTGAGCACCTTCGACCTTTACGACCCCTTCGACCTGGTGGACCACCTGGAGTTCGAGTGGCGGGTCTACGACGGGGGATGGGGCTCGTGGGAGCCCCTGCCCGGCATGTTCGACGACTACGACAAGACCAGGGGGTGGATATGGTGGTCCCCCGGCTACTACGAGAGCGCCTTCGGGGAGATGAGGGTCAACGCGATAGCCAAGACGGGCTCCACGGTCCTGGCCACCGACACCTCGGACCGCTTCGACATCATATGCCCCGCCACGTTCCTCATCCAGCCCAACGGAGGCGTGACGCTGGTGGCGGGAAGCACCTACACCATCAAGTGGCGAACGTCGGCGGACCCGGAGCAGGTGATCGGTGGTGTGTGGATCCGCTACTCGCTGGACGGCGGTGGCTACTGGTACACCGTTGGGTACACCGAGAACGACTTCGAGCACGACTGGGTCGTGCCCAGCACCACCACGGACCGGCTGGTCATCATGGTCGTCTCCTGGTACGGCGAGTGGTACACCTACGCCTCCGACATGTCGGACTCCAACAACCGGATAATCGCCAACTCCAACGTGCCCTCGGTGACCCTGGACTACCCCAACCCGCCAATAGACGGGGGCATCGTAATGGGCTCGGGGGAGGTCCACAACATCAAGTACTCGGTGACGGGGGTCTCCAACATCGACAGCACGACGATCTCCTACTCCGCCGACAACGGCAGCAGGTGGATACAGCTGGGTCAGCACACTGGCATCACCATTGGCCGCGACTACGTCTGGACCGTGCCCGCCGTCGACAGCTACGGGGGTCGCGTCAGGATCGTCATGAACCGCAAGGGCGGGGGCACCGAGACGGTCATGTCCAACAACGCCTTCTACATCTTCGACACCATCGAGTTCAACCGGCCCCCAGTGGCGATGGCGGGCGACGACCAGGAGGGGAACGAGGGGGACACAATCACCCTGGACGCGACGGGGTCCTACGACCCCGACGGCGACGGGCTCACATACTCGTGGACCCAGATAGAGCCCCACTTCATGCCCGTGACGTTGTCGAACCCGGCCTACAGCAGGCCCACGTTCACGGTGGCAGAGCTCCACCACTTCCCGGTGACCTTCGTCTTCGAGGTGGAGGTCTCCGACGGGAACGAGCACACCGCCCTCCTGATGTACAACACCGACCGCGTCACCATCGTGATGAACCCCCGCGCCCCCGCGCTCACCAACTTCTGGCCCCACGTTGGCTGGGAGGGGACCTACCTCCGTGTGCAGGGCAGCGACCTCATGGGGGCGGAGATCCTCTTGGGCTCAACGGTGCTCCACACGGTGCCCACATCGGCGGTGGCGAACAACCCCAACCCCGATGTCGACTACCACTTCAGGCTCCCGTCCGGGCTGCCCCTGGGGGAGCACCTCATCTCGGTCAGGACGCTGATGGGCACCTCCAGCCTGCCGGACACTATGGAGATATTCCCCGTGCCCCAGTGGGAGTACGACAACTCCCTGGGATTCGGGAACCCCTCCCGGGAGAGGCTCAACTACCCGTGGAACCCCTTCGGTGAGACCGGGAGGTACAGGGACGTCTTCGGCAACCAGGTGTACCTCACCCTGTGGATCTGCATAGGGCTCCCGTACTGGACGCCCTGGGACGGTTGGGAGTGCCTGGGCTACCTGATAGAGGAGCCCTTCTGCCCAGACCCGCTGGCCGCCATCCTGTACCCCATCGCCTTCATGAANNTTCGGCATGTCGATGAACGCCCTGCGGTTCTACCACGGGGACCAGTCGATAAGCGAGTTCGACCCGCCCGCCGGTGCCACCACACCGGGCGACCTGGAGGACGAGTGGGGGACGATACGGCGGACGGTGGACTGGAGGCAGGGCTCCCAGATATCCTCCGAGGTGCTGAACAAGCTCCTGGTCACCCTCCTCAACGGCCTGGTGCCCTCCTCCTCCGTCACCGGCATGGGGGTATGGATAGAGCTGGTGAAGTCGTACATCGACTCCGGGGAGCTGGGCATCGCCTCGATGATCTGCGGCGAGGGCGCCCACGCGGTGGTGCCCTACCACTACGAGGAGACCTCCAGCGAGATCCGCTTCTACGTCTACGACCCCAACCGCCCGCAGTTCTCCTCCATCGAGGACGCCAGGTGGGCCGCGAACATGTCCACCGCCCACGATGACAACTTCGAGGTGAACAACCACCCGCCCTACATCCGCATCGAGAAGAGCGGCGTCTACTGGAGCTGGGAGTTCGACTGGCCCGACGGGACCCTCTGGACCAGCGACGTGGGCCTCGCCTACGTCCCCTACAACACGCTGAACGGCGACAGGACCATCCCCACCTCCATCGAGGGCATCCTCCACCTGCTGTCAGGCTCCGCCGTGGGCACCGTCGAGGACGGCTCGGGCGGCCAGGTGGGCATAGCCGAGAACGGCAGCATCATGATGGACGGCATCGAGGGCGCCGTGCCCCTCCCCAGCTTCTCCGGCAAGGGAGACCTGCCCCGGTCCTGGTTCCTTCCCCAGGATGACGGCTACACCGCCCACATCCAGGGCTCCGAGGACGGCGGGTACATGTGGGGCATGCTGAACAACGGCAGCTCCGGCCTTTGCATCGACGGCAGCATCTCCAAGGGCTCCTACGACGACGTAAAGGTGGAGTTCGACGGCGGGAACGCCCTCCGGGCAGAGTTCGAGTACTCCACCACCGACGAGGAGAAGCCGTACACCGGCAGCATCGTGCACAAGTACGGGATCCGCTCGCGCAACTTCACCGTCAGGACCACCCTCACCGACACCGGCCCCCACACCCTGGGCACCAACGAGAAGTACAGCGGTCTGGTGTTCACCAATGGAGGGACGGAGCCGGTGACCATAGAGGTGGAATTCACCGGCAACGTGGTCGCCGAGGACGTGTGGAACGGGTCCTCGCCACCCGTCTCGCCCGTGCTGCCCTCCGCATCCCGATCGGGCATCGTGGTGGGGCCAGGGGAGACGGTGGAGGTCTACCCGACAACTTGGCTGGACCTGGACAACGCCATCGTGCTCCTCGCCACCGAGGGGACCCCCAGCGCCCCCCTCGACCTGAACGCCACCGAGGAGGCGGGGGTCGTCACGCTGACCTGGGACCCGCCCGAGGACGACGGGGACCTGCCGATAACCGAGTACAACATCCTGCGGGGCGACAGCATCGAGAACCTGACGGTCTTCAACAAGGTGGGCAACGCCACCACCTACACCGACGCCTCCGTCGAGCGGGGCAAGACCTACGCGTACGCAGTATCGGCAAGGAACATGGCCGGGAACGGCCCCCTGTCGGAACCCGTGGTCATCGAGATACCGGTGCTGACGACGCCCACCAATCCCAGGAGCCTCAACGTCGCGGAGGACAACGGCATAGTCACCCTCACTTGGGGCACACCGGTCAGCGATGGCGGAAGTCCGATAACAGGGTTCATCGTCATGCGGGGCCCGGACCCGGGCAACTTGACACAGCTGACAGAGGTGGGCCTGGACAGGGAGTACGTTGACACAGGGGTGAAGCCTGGCAAGACCTACCACTACCAGGTGTTGGCCGTCAACTCCGTCGGAGCTGGTCCGCCCACGACCACGGTGTCGGTGGAGGTCCCCAAGAAGGACGATACAGGGGACGACGGGTCGTCCTGGTGGCTGTACGCCGCGTTAGTCGTCGCCATCATCGTGATACTGGCCATCGCCATGATGATGCAGGGGAAACGAGGAGGCCCAGAGGCCAGCGCTCCGATGAAACCGGAGGTTGAGTCGGAAACATCCTCTACACCGGCGCCCACGCTGGTGGAGTAGCGGTCGGCCCCTCAGTCGGGCAGGGGGCGGGGCGCCCCCACCCGCTCCGGGTCGCCGTTCAGGTGGGCGATGTAATAGCGGGCCCAGACGTAGGCGACGACGGCGCCCATGGTGTTACCGATGACGATGCCCCACCAGACGCCCTCCAGGCCCATGTCAAGGGTGTAGGCCATGAGCAGGACGAACACCACGGTGAACACGATGGTCCTGAGGATGGTCACGGTCAGGGCGTACATCCCCTTGCCGGTGCCCTGGAACATGGACGAGGAGAACATCCCGAAGGCCACCGCGGGGTAGAAGAACACCAGGATGCGGGTCAGGCTCTCCAGCTCCCCCTGGATGCGCTCGCCCCCCTCTCCCATGGAGAACACGGCCGCTATGGGACCTGCCAGGACGAAGACGATGGCCGCGATTACCAGCTCCACTGTGAAGCCGATCCTTATTGAGTACTCGAGGGCGGTGCTGATCTTCCCGTACTCCCGCGCGCCGTAGGCGGCGCCGGTCACCGTGACGATGGCCGTGGCTATACCGATGAGCGGCAGGATGGCCACCATGACCACCCTCCACCCTGTCGTGAAGACGGCCACGCCGTCGGTCCCCCCGATGTCGATGATGATGACGTTGAGGAAAAGCATGCTGATGGACATGGCCAGCTGCATGACGGTGGCGGGGAGGCCCACCTTCATGATGTCCTTGACGATGTCGCGGGAGTACATGAAGCAGCAGCGCTGCAGCGTCACGTACGTGTCCGCCTTGAAGAACATCCAGTAGACCAGCGGTATCGAGGACACGCCTATGGAGACCGCCGAGGCCCACGCCGCGCCGGCCACACCCAGGTCCAGGGTGTAGATGAAGATGGGGTCCAGGACCATGTTGAGCACCGAGCCGCCGGTCATGGCCCACATGGGGCGGGTCACGTCCCCCTCGCTCCTCATGATGGCCGTCGCCCAGTTCATGTAGAACAGGAGGGGCGTCATGGCGAACATGATGTAAGAGTACTGGACGGTCATCTCCAGCACGTCACCGGTGGCCCCCATGGCCGCGAACATGGACCGGGTCAGGGGGATGAATATGGCCACCATGACCACCGAGGTGCCCATCATCATGTAGAGGGAGTGCATGGCCACGTTGTCGGAGCCCTCCTTGTCCCTCGCGCCGATGCGCCGGGACAGGGCCGCGCCCGCGCCCACGCCTATTCCGGTGGCGATGGCTATCATGATGAAGAAGAAGGGGAAGAACAGGCCCACGGCGGCCAGGGCGTCGGGGCCCAGACCGGACACCCAGAGGGCGTCCACCAGGTTGTAGATGGTCTGCACCGACATGGCGATGATCATCGGGATGCTGAGCTTGATTATCGCCCTCTTCGGGTCG
>JABAHP010008546.1_pt2 | contig 26925 bp, 27 predicted proteins | sample 7062081 | NCBI WGS metagenome assembly JABAHP01 (sample SAMN14534357, study PRJNA622989) | marine sediment metagenome | biome: marine biome [ENVO:00000428]; feature: marine pelagic biome [ENVO:01000023]; material: deep marine sediment [ENVO:00002113] | place: India: Gulf of Kutch | collected...
CCAATTCCTACTTTATAGAATTTCTTATATTCCAAAGCAAGATTAAAAACAATAAGCTGAGTTTTATCACCTAACTCCCCAAGAAATAATATCCCATATGTAATGAAAAAAGTTATAATATCCACATTTACTTGAATTTAAAATAATTAAAATCTATTTGCAATGAAGAATAAAATAACACATGGAAGATATTTATGAAAAAATTTGCATAGGGAAAACTGGTGACCAAAGATTCTATCTTGGTAATGAAGCAATTGTTCGTGGTGCTTTAGAGAGCGGTATTGACGTTTATACTTATTATCCCGGAACTCCCAGTTCTGAGGTCGGAGAAACTTTTATGAAAATATATAAGGAAGCTGGTATGAAGTGGGTGGAGAGTAGCATTAACGAAAAAGTTGCAATCGAAGTTGCAGGGAGTGCTTATGCTAGAGGGGCTAAAGCTATGGTTGGTATGAAAAATGTAGGGTTGAATGTGGCTTCTGATCCACTCTTTGCTTTAGCAACTACACATCCAAAAAATGAGAATAGTGCTTTAGTTGTTCTAGTTGCTGATGATCCACAACAGCATTCAAGTGCAGTAGAAATGGATTCTCGAAACTTTTTAAAAATATTTAAAATTCCCGCATTAGAACCAGGTAATCCTCAAGAATGTTTAGAATTTACTAAAGAAGCATTTAAAATATCTAAGAAATTAAAATTACCAGTTATTTTAAGAACTGTAACGATGGTTTCTCATGCGAGAAGTAACGTGAGTATTGGAGAAATAATCAAATCAGAAATAAAAAGGGATTTTGATTTATCTAAGGAGGCAAACATTGCTTTAAGAATTTATTTTCTGGAGATGAAGAAAAATCATATCTATCATAGAATGAATAAAGCCTTAAAATTATCAGAAAATAGCACCCTAAACAGAATAGAGAATGAGGATGCTAGAAATCCATATGATATAGGCATAATAACAAGTGGTGTATCATATAGTTATGTATTAGAAGCCTTACAATTCCTTCAATTAGATGCTCCTATCCTAAAGCTCGGTTTTATTAATCCTCTTCCTGAGAAGTTGATTTTAAATTTCCTCGAGTCTATTAAGGAAGTATTTATAGTTGAAGAGAATGATCCTTATTTAGAAACACAAATTCTTGCGATTGCTCAGAAGAATGGTCTTAAGATAAAAATTCATGGAAAAGATCCATATTCATATTCAGAACAAAAATCATTATTACCCATTGTAGGAGAGTTAAATCCAACTATGGTTGCTTTAGCATTGGTGAATATAACGAAATTAAAACCAAAAATAGACTTAAAGCAAATTGATGAAACTAATTATCAAAATATTACAAGAAATCCTATTATGTGTGCTGGATGTCCCCATAGAACAACAGGATATGCATTACAAAAAGCCGTCAAAAAAATTAAATCTAAAACTAGAAGAAATGTATATTTCTATCAAGATATTGGCTGTTATACTCTTCTTGCGCTTCCACCTTATAATTTTGCCAATGTGAAATATTGTATGGGATCGAGTATTGCTTTGGCTCAAGGAGTCGCTCAGACAAATGAAAGTCTTAATATCGCTATCATTGGGGATGGAACTTTTTTTCACTCTGGGATTCCTGCGCTTTTAAATGGAGTTTATAATAAAGCACCAATATTAGTATTGATACTAGATAATGGATGGATAGGAATGACAGGACAACAGCCACATCCTGGAAGTGATACTCGATACTATAAAGAAGGATCTTCAAAAAGAAATATAATATTAGAAGATTTAGTGGAAAGTTCTGGAGCACATGTTAATGTAATTAAACATTTTGAAAAAACTGAAAATGGTTATTTTAAAAGACTTAAAGACTTAGTTTACCAAATTGGATTAGATGTTTTAGAAAATAAAGAGCTCCATGTTATAATTATAAAAGACGAATGTATTCAAAAAACTATTAAAAGAAAATTACCAGACATTAGAGTTGTAGATCAAGAATTATGTAACAATTGTGGTATATGTTATTTCAAATTCTTATGTCCTGCTATCGAAGAATGGAAAGAAAATGCCTATATTGATTCAAATCTATGCTTAGGTTGCGGGATATGTGAAGAAATCTGCCCAAACAATGCAATTAAAATGGAGGAATTACGATGAGTTTCGATAATTACACTATTGTGATTAGTGGTTTAGGGGGACAAGGATTAATAAAATTGCTACAAATTCTAGGTAATGCCTTAATCCTAAATGGGTATGAAGTAATAACCTCTGAAACTCATGGTCTCAGTCAAAGAGGTGGTAATGTTACATGTTTCGTACGTTTTGGGCGTAAATTGAATGCGCCGATACCAATACTAGGATCAGCAGATATGATAATAGCTTTAGAAGAGAGTAGTATTTTAAATGCTTTGAAATATGCTAAACCAAATAAATCCACTAAAATAATAGTATCTTCCTATGAAAAGCGAATTCTCGGAGTAGATTATCCTGCTCTAGAATACATATTGGAAATTCTTCTTAAAATTACAGATTTCATTTATTTTATTCCATTGACAGAAATAGCTGTAAAACACACTGAAAACATAAAAACCATGAACAGTGTTTTGCTTGGGTATATTTTAAAATTCTTATTAATAAATAAAGAGGATATTGAAAAAGCCTTATCGGATAATTTTTCGGGAAAAATTCTTGATTTGAATTTAAAAGCTTTTAATGAGGGTTTAAAATTATGATTAATTTAGTTTTAGGTTTTAGTTTAAAGCGACTTCAGTAATTTATGACATAGTAGGATTTTTCAATACTGTTTATAAATTCTTTTGGATGTTAGTAATCTTTTTCTTTAACTTCTTGATTCGGGATTCATTTCCATTAATTTCTTGGACACTATCCAGGATTTTCAAGCCTTGTTGATAAAAATTAATTGCTTTGATGTAATCCTTCCGTTTCTCAGCTTTATCTCCCATCTTTAAAGCATATTCTAAGTCTAATTCTTTAATCTTTTTATCAAGTTCTAAAATCATAAATGAAATTCTCCCTACTTCCTCTTTATAATCAAAACCAGATGCCAAGAAAAGAGCCATTTCATACTCTTTTTGTGCTTCTTTATAAGCTAATCCTTTTTCAGCAGTTTCTGCTTTACGTATAAAAGAACTTATAAAAGAATTGACTTCTTGTTGATTCATATGTTTTGCTCTTTCCTTTAATTCATCTAGAGCTTCATTGTTTGCTGTGATCGAAGAGATTAATTCATTATTAGCTAATCTTACTGCTCGTGACTCTTGAAAATTATTTAATTCATCTTCAGCAGTTTCAATCGTTGTCGGGAGAATAATTTTATTCTCTATAAGTTGGTAGACCTCGTAAAGTATCTTGTTCGCCTCTATATGCACAATTTTATTTACTTCATCAATCAAATTAATAATAAAAAAGAAAGTTTTTGAAGCAAGTAATTTTTCTGCTAAATCTATTATTGCTTTTTGTATAGGATTTCTTTTAATTACTTGTATTTCATCTGGTAATAAATGGTGGGTTAGAACCATTGGAAAAGCTAATTTAATGTTGAAAGTATCTATGATAAAATCTTTCGTATCATCAAATTTCATCTTTCCTTTTTGTACATGTTCTCTAATTTTGTCTAGATATCTACTCTCATAATCACATAAAAATTCAGTTACAAGTGATTTTAAAGTGTCAGAGGATTTATGGTCTAGAACTAAACAAATACGTATAAATTCCCCATTTTTTAGTAATATATTAAAGGTGTCATATTGAAATTCATAAAATTGATGATTCAATCCATTTTTGTGTCCATTTGCAACGTTACTTGTTTCTGAAAAGGAGATGTTTGCTTGAATAAATCCTGTTAATAATTGTGTATTTACTCCCGCACCAGAAATTGGATAATCTACGATTGCTAATCCAGATTCTTTAGCCATTATTAAAATATGTTTAATATTCAAAAGATCCAAAAATTTTTGCCAAATTATGTCTTGGAACATTTGATTCCGTTTTTCTTCTGAATCTATAATTGTAAATTTCAAATTATAATTAAGATTCAAGCCAAACCTTTCAAGATGAGCTTTAACACACTCTTTACAGAAGTCTGGATATCTTTCACAATTATTTTTATCTATTCCACAATCAAATCCAACAGGACTAATCTGAAAATATACCATTGATATCTATTAAACCTAAAGTCTTAATACTGAATTGAATGAAAGTTTTTAAAAACATTTCTATTAAATTGTTCTTATAAGTTTCTCCGCACATAAATAAAATATTTAGAATTTTTATAGTTTTTAGAACTTTTATGATTCTGTTCTATTATAACGAAAAATTGATTTTTTTACCACAAAAGGTTAAAATTAGCAATTTTTTGATGATTGAGTTTATGGAGACAAAAAATTACTTAGATTTAAATTTATAAATGAATATTATGGGAGATATCTTGATCAAATTAACTCTGCGAAACATAAAACTGAAGAATAAAAATATGAGTTAATTTTTTCTTTTTTTAATTTTTAAAATTTCGGAACAAATATCTTTTTCTCATTGAGATTGAAAAAAATAAGAAATCCAAATAAAATTTGGAATAAATGGTTTTTATCCTTCAAACAATCTTCAAATCCTAATTTTTAGATTTTAGTTTTTAAAATAAAAAATACCCCCAAACAAGATAAGAAAATTAACCTGCTAATATAAATTTGATTTCTTGTCTCTGTTCTTCTGTGAAATTATAGAATTTGATAAATTATTTTACGTTTATGTCTTTACAATTTTGTATTTTATGTTTAAAAAAAATATTATTAATTAAAAAAAAAATAGAATTTAAAACGTTATTGAACCTAAATTTCGTATCTTTGGTTAATAACGGTCTGAAACTGAATATTAGGTTGAGCCTTCTCTTGATAACCTCCTCTTTTAGACACTAGGTAAAATTGAACTAAAGAATTATCATGTACTAATGTAATGCCACGCCACTTGTTATCATTAGAATTAATATCAACTACAGTTCCAAGAGCTACTCCTTTTCTTGAAGAGAATTTTAGTTTTAATAATCCTAAAATTTTTAAAAGTTCTTCATGATATTCATTTACTTTATTTTCGGGCTTGTCCTTGAATCTTATAGCTTCAACAGAAAAAGCTTTTAGAATATCATTACTCATAGTTGTCCAGACTTCTGAGTTTGCATAAAATTCAGTTCCGATGAATTCACCATTAATAAATACTGCAATTCCACATTGATTGGTTACTAAATTGAAGTGTTTTACATAATCATCAGTCACTTTTTCAGATTCTTTTGTCATTTCAAGATAACTCTGAGTAGGTGCCACAGCCATGGAATAATTCATCTCGGCTCTATGAGACTGGATCTCATTCCAAACACCACTTTGACCTGCTGCTGATATCGCTTCATAAGCAACATTGGGATGTAGCCTAGTATTTGAAGTTTTAAACCCACGTCCTTTAGTGTAATTCCATCTAGACTGTTCTACACATTTAGCGGGAATATTATATTTCTGCTTACGAGATCCAGGATTTTGCCTAACAATGCGTTGCTTTCCTCCAATAGGAAGTAAAATTGGCTCCCAAACTGTTCTATCCTGTTTTCCCCCATGAACAGTCATCCCGAAGGGGATTAGAATCTGCTTATTACTTTTATTTATTACTTCCAACTGACTAACGGCGTCAGTTTCAATAATCTCAATTAATTCTAGTTCTTCTGCCTCTTTTATACTAATGAAATCAATAAATTTGTCATCTTGTAAAATAATAGGAATTACTGTCATGTTTTTATAAGTCTGAGGAGTATCTAATTTAAGGAAACTTAAAGGATTTTTAAACATAGAATTCACAATTTGTATATTTTCATTTTTCAAACTTATTCATCCTCCTTTTCATTATTTTTATTTTTTTCCTCTTCATAAAGAGGATCTATAAATTTATTAACAATATTTTTGCCATTTTTGGTAAGCTCAACACCATAAGAAACCTGAAACTTTCCAGTTTCACTTCTTCCATCAATTCTGTGTGATTTCAGTTCAGGTTCTTCTACTTCTTCAGTATGTCTTTGTATTAATCCTCCTTTTTTCAAAGCATTTAAATGATAATTGATATTTTGTTTAGGAATATGAAATTTATCCGAAATTTCTTGAGGTCTCTGTACATTCTGAGAAAGTTCCCTCATTATATCAGCTCTTATTGGACTTCTAAATACAAGCCCAACTTTTTCAAATATGGGTTTCTTCTGTTTCTTTTTATCGTCTTTTTTTACCATAACTATCAATCCATAACTTTAAATTATATCTATATACAATTTTTCTAACCTTGATTTAGAGTATTCTTTTAAATGGTTACTGCAAATTGGGCATTTTTGATTCTTTCTTCCTGTCAAAGGATCAAAAAATCTAAATGTAAATCCACAAACTGGGCAAGTAATTATTAGAGGAACTCTAAATCTATTATTTGGTTTTATTTTATTATTTTCTATCATAGTAACTCTCACCAAAAATATTTATAAACTTTTTTATAGTAAAAACTTTTTTTTACTGTAAAACATATATTCAATTCCATATTTAAATGTTTGGTTCATCCAAACAAAATTCCATTAAATAATTCAATTGGAAGTCTTACACGATTAAATTTATAAACTGTACGATCTAAATTATCTTAGATTCTAAAGCTATAAAATAACTGTGAAAAATGAAAAAATCAGATAATATTGGCCATTATGACATTACTGAATTTCCTAGGGTGAGAATCCCAAGCTTAGATTTTCTTTCCTTGGGAGATAAGAATCATTATGTAAAAGGTTTGATTGAGTTAGATGTGACGGAAGGGAGGAACAAAATTCGAGAGCATGAAAAAAATACTAGAAAAAAAATATCTTTCACTGCTTGGCTTCTAAAATGTATTGGACAAGCTGCTAGTGAATTTAAAGAAGTTCATTCAATGATGATGGGGAAAGACAAAATTATCACATTTGATGATGTTGATATATCAATAACAGTCGAGAAGACAGTTGAGGGTGTGAAGAGTCCAATGCCACTTGTTATCAGAAAAACGAATAAAAAGACTGTTATGCAGATCAATGATGAGATTAGAAAAGCACAATCAGAAGAATTAAGTGGAGCAACAGTTTTAGGTGATCATGAGATAAAAGATAAAATAGAATATTATCTTTCACTCCCAAAATTGATTAGAAGATATATAATAAGGAGAAGATTAAAAGATCCAATTAAAGTCAAACAATTAATGGGTACTATTATAGTTACTTCTATAGGTATGTTCGGAAATCTCTATGGGTGGCCAATTCCTACTACTAGTCATCCATTAGCCTTTGGTGTGGGAAGCATAACTAAAAAGCCTGGGATTGTAGAAGATAAAATTGAAATTCGAGAATACTTACCAATGACCATCTTATTCAATCATGATGTAGTTGATGGAGCACCAGCAACTCGTTTTATTTCACGGTTGGGAGAATTATTATCCAGTGAATTTGGATTACTTAATTTGGAATCATTTATATTCTTCTAACAACAAAAAAAATCATTCTTGTGGTTTTTCTATAGGGGTAAAAATTCCTTTTTTAATTAATTTAAGAATTGTTTCATAATCCTTTGGGCTACAATCATTCTCTGGAAGAAGGTATAGTGAGTGAAAATTATCAAAATCATGTTCCCGCATGAATTTAGATGCTTTATTAACCATTTCCTTTTCATTTTGGCTTAATTTGACATTTTTATTCATAGTAATTCTAAGTGGAGAAATGAATGAAACATTGAGAATTTTTTCTATTAGTTTACTGATTCCAAGAAATTGTTTAAGGCCTCCATCAAAATTATCAAGTAAATTACCGTAGTACTTATAAATATAATAGGCTAGAGATTCAACTGAATATAAAAAGTTCTTTGATGGATTTTTACCCATAATAATTATGAGTTTTAAATTAACAAACTCAGTCATTAAAATAATAGATTTCTGGTATTCTACTTTAACTGTTCGTGTATCTTTTGATTTTTCTATTACTTCTGTCCCAAAATTGTGGATCGCTTGGAGAAAGCCTGATATTAAAGTAGGTTCGAGTTCCTCTTCTTCATATGATTCGGAGTAGACATCAATACCGGATTTACTATGGAGAACAATAATATGCTTTAAACTCATAGTTTCAGTACAATTCTCTAAGATTAGATTTAATTTTTCTCTCTTTTTTGAATCAATTTTTTTAATAGTCACATAGCTTGAACCTCCAATAACAAGTCCTCCTGTTAACACTAAACCAAGAATTAAAAAGATTGATATATCCAAAGGAGTACCATTTGAAGAATATGTAATTTGAAAGGTTTCAAATTGAACTCCTGCGTCTGTTTTATTATTCCAAATGATGAAGGCAATATATTCTCCTTCTATTGCATTTGTTGGAATGTTATATGAGAATACATTTTCTTCTCTTGTTAACTCTTTGGTGATATTATAAACTGTTCTTCCTAAAGGATTAAATAGGTAAAAAGTATAATTACCATTTAAAATAGGCGTGCCAATAGTAAATTCTAATATTTGACCAGTTTTAAAATCAATTTTCGGAGTATTAAGATTAAAATTAATATTATGTGATTTTGCTTTTATTTCCCAATTAGAGGTATTATCAATTATATCATTATGGATAAAGATAGAATTATTAATCGAATCTATTAAAAGCTCGGAAGTGATATCTATTTGGTTTTTAAAAATTTTGATATCAAACCAACTATTTGGATAAAAATATTGAAGATTATGGCTATTCGAGACATTTCTAATTTGAGGAGTCAAAAGCCATTCATTATCATTATTGTATTTCACTTTAAATTCGCCGGGAACCCTCAAAATATTATTGATAGTAAAATTATAGCCGGCATCAAACAATAATTGACTAGTTTTATTATTTTTAATCATAATTTCTAGTTTGTTTTTATTTGGACTATAATTCAAATCAGTTTTTTTAAGGTAACCTTTCCCCTGAGATTTACCATTTAAAATGTTATATGTATTGCCATCAATATTAGCAGTCATATTAATATTTTCTGGAAAAATCGAAGTATTAACTTTTTGTATCATTTTATATAAAAAAGGTGTACCTTGTGTACCTTCTGACCACGAACCAGAGTCCAAACTAGATATATACAAATCTGGGTAAATAGGATTTACATCATTCAAATACCAATAATAAATTGGCTGCGGGCTAGTACCTATTGAACTTCCATCAATCGTGAGATAATAGTTTCCTGGAAGAAGATTAATTGGTGAATTTAAAGTTTGTAAGTGCCAAGCTGCAGTATCTGAAAAAGGCATATCTAAAAGAGTAGGTAATCCATACAAATCATTATTTGGGCCATTAGTTTCATTATTATATCCATAAATATTAATGAAAATTGGAGTATTTACAAGTGATGCATTTTTACCATAAATTTCTATTCCATTAAGAATAGTTGGATCTAATATTTTGATTTGAACTCCAAATCCATCATGATGTTTATCAATAAGTTCATGGTTAGTAGGGTTGTCTTCAATTATTTTTGTTTCAGTAGAAAATTCTATATTACTAAAATTTATTTCAACATCTTTAATACTCCAAGATGGGGAAGGTAGAAACACTTCTACTGAACTAGCATTTTGGAAATTTCCTTCTGTTATCGATGATTCAAACATTTGAAACTTTACTCTGGTTGACATTGATATTTCATCGCCCTCTAGTGCGAACCCATTATTCATAAATAGAGCTAAACCTAAAAAACTAAAGAGAATGATAAACAGTGAATACTTTTTCAAAACTGGAAGATGGTTCATCTTGAATATTTATTGATTTCTAAGGATAATTCGGTATATCTAGTTTAAAAAACTTTGGATTATTTCTTACAAAATATTATAAAAATTTATTGAAGAAATACTATATTTTCAAGAAAAATAGAAGAAAATAATAAAAATATTTAATTATATATTTAAAAATCAATATCTTTTCCAATCCCTTCTTTTAATGCTCTGTCATATACCAATTTTCCAACAGCAACATCTTGAGCACTTATTCCAACTGATTTAAACACAGTAATTTCTGAATCAGATGTACGTCCTGGTTTATTTCCATTAATAATTTCACCAATAGAAATAATGTTATTTTCAGTAATTAAACCTTCTTTAATAGGAATAATGTAGTCTCCAGCTTCCGCTAAACAGGCTTCCTTTAATCCAGCAGTTAGGAGATCGGCTCTTTTTATGATAATAGAATCTAATTCTCGAGCATCAGGCGCATGAGCACCAATAGAAGAGATATGTGTTCCTTCAGATATTTTATCTCCGGAAAAGAGAGGTGTTGTACTGGTAGTGGCAGCAACTATAATATCTGTTTTTGAAAGAAGATCATCTCCAGATTCAACAATCTCGACATCAATTCCTAGTTCCCTCTCCATTTCTTTTTTAAAGTCTTCTGCAAGATTTCTTTTTAAATCATAAACCTTACATTTTTCCAATTTTTCACTTAAACCCCAATATACCGCAGTAACTTGCTTCTTGGCTTGGACTCCAGCACTATAAATCCCTAAAATAGTGCTATTTTTTCTTGCGAGATATTTAACTGAAACCCCCGTAGCTGCACCAGTTCTCATGGCAGTAATAAGACTCCCGTCCATGATTCCTACTATATCACCAGTATTTATATCTTGAACCATAATTTTTGCTAACACGGTAGGCATCTTATATTTTTCAGGATTATGTTTATAGACCGAGACAATTTTAGTTGCGAGAGCATTCATTTTGCCCCCAATAATACCAGGCATTATCAATGTTAATCCAGGAGCGGGTTCAGTAATCGCAATCCTCTGAGGAACTATAGCATTTCCAAGAGTTAATTGTTTATAAGCTTCTTCTACATATTCTAATGCATCTGGCATATTTAATAAACTAGCAACATCTTCTTTTGCTAGTAATCGAACCATTTTTATAGTATCATCTCAAATTTACTAATTCCTAAAATTTTGTATATAAAACTATAAAATTCAAGTGAATTAAAATATAATTATATAATAATTGAGTTTAGAACAATAAACATTTTCTTACTAAAATGCCAGAATTTGAAAAAACGATGGAGAACTATAAGCCTTCCGAAATTATAGCCAATTTCTTTGTTTTACATAGAGATGAGGAGTCTTGTCTCGAAGGATGGATTTCAATGGAACCCTCGTTAGATGAATTTTTATCTCTAATTCATGAGGAAATTGAATATTCTTGGGGATCTGAGGATTCTAAAATGACAGATTATACAATTTTTCATATTGATCTTGAAGACAAGAATAATATGAAAGAAATTCATAACAATGATTATTACCTTAGGGTTAGGGAGCTTCCAGAAATTTTCATCGTGATTATTCATAAAAGTATTAAATATCGTATAATTGAAAACATTCCAGCAGTATTTGAATGGTTTATGGAAACATTATAAACAGTTTTGTATTTAATCCTATAGATTATTTTATTGATTTATCCAAATTTCTTATGCATTTGTGAAATTAATTTTAAAAAGAATTCTTTCACATTGTTGCCAGATTTAGCACTTGTTTCGAAATATTCATTTGCAGAAAGATGAATTCTAAGATTTTCTAATTCTTCTTCCTCGATCACTCCATGCTCATTTTCTATTAAGTCGGCTTTATTACCAACAAGTACACTAGAAAAACCATCAATAACTTTTTCTACTTCTTCTCTCCAGTTTGGGAGGGATTCAAATGTCTTTCGATTTGTTACATCGAATACAAACACAATTCCTTTAGCGCCTTTATAAAACTCCTGTCTTACCCATTTAAAATGTTGTTGTCCTGCTAAATCCCAAATCTGTAAGGTAATTATACCTTCAACATTCGGAATTTTAAGCCGTTTTACAAAAAAGTTTGAACCAATAGTAGATGCTACATTTGGGGTAAATCTTCTTTCTAAATATTGATGGAGCAATGTCGTTTTACCTACTCCAAAATCACCAACTATACATATCTTAAAAAAATTTTTACCCATTTTTATCTTATAATATTCTTATCTAAATATTAATGCGAAATAAATTTAATAAATTTATATCTGAAATTCAAATAAAATTCTTTAGCAGAAAATAGTTAATTAATATCTTTTTTTCATCCATATTATATATTGGATTCTGGTAAATAATAAAATCCCAGCTAATAGTAAGGCTATTGCAATAGACATTAACAATGGAGATGTAATATTGGGGTTAATAAATAATGTAACGATCCATATTATCAAAAGCAGAATAGCAATTATTATTATCAGTAGAGCAAGATTTCTAAATTTCTTATCAATTTTATCTAATTCGTCCATTTTTTCAAAATTAAAAAATTAGTGTTTTCATTTAAAATTCATAATAAACCTAATATAATTATTAAAAAGATAAAAAAAATTTACATCTTATGTTTAGGTTAGATTTGTAAAAGAAAAAATGAATTTAGAGAAAGAAGGGATAGTTTATACACCAGAAAGCTTAACAAACTTTATAGCGAAAAGTACAATAGATCATTTTCTAATTGATAAAATTTTCGATAAGTTCTCTGAAAAAATCATAAATTTAGATGAATTATTTGAAAAGTACATTCAAGGTGGAAATGAAAGTCAAACAACTATCGAAATTTCAATTACTAAACATGATAAAGCCTGTTTCAAATATATTTTTTATGTTTTAAAGAATTTATCTGTTTTGGATCCTTCCGTAGGGAATGGAGACTTATTAATTGCCGCCTTTAAAGTATTGGAACTATATTTTATTCGCCTAAAAATGCTGAAAATAACAGATTGGTCTTACTACCAAATCAAAAAATTCATTATAACAAATGTTTTATATGGAGTTGATATTGAAACTGATGCAATTAAAAATACAAAAAAGCGCTTATTATTAGTACTTGCTGAAGCAAATGACAAATTTAAGGATTCTACTGTTTTACCAAATTTAGAATTCAACTATAAAGTGGGAAATGCATTAGTTGGGTTTATTAGGAAATCAGAATCAAATTTATCTCTAAATACTAACATAATACAATGTTTTTATGATGAAATTAAGAGTGTGTTTCAAACTCATAAAGAATTAAGAAAGATAAATTTGAGTGAAAAGGAAAAAGAAGAGATGGTTTTTGATTTAAAACCATTCCATTGGTTTTTAGAGTTTCCAGCCGTCATGTCGAGCGGAGGGTTTGATATAATTATTCAAAATCCACCATATATTTCCAATAGACATTTAACTCCTCTTGAAAAAGCCATATTCGAAGAAAGGTTTAAAACACCCAAAGGCTTAATGAATACATTTGGAATGTTTATCGAGCGTTCAATTGATTTATGCCATTCATCTTCAAGAATTAGTAATATTGTTCATAAGAACCTAATACGCTCAAATAATTATGATTTATTAAGAAGATTTTTGCTTGAATACACGACAATTAAAGAAATAATTGATTTAGGGGCCAGAGTTTTTGATTCTATTACAGCGGAAATTGTAGTTATTATGCTAAAACCAAAAGCACCATCGGATAATCATAAAATTGTATTAAAAACCAAATATCCTGAGCAAAATATCTTCACTCCTGAAAAGGTAATTTCAAAGGAAATACTCCAAAATGTTTTTTTACAACAAGATAACTACAACATTAATTTAAATCTTCAATATGAAGAACTTAAGATAATTAATTATATCAAGAATAAGAAAGACTGTGATTTAATTAAAAATTTTGAAGCAAAAACTTGTATAGCAACCGGAAATGATGAGAAGTATTTAAGTGAATATAATATCAATGATAAATATAAAAAAACCTTGAGAGGTAAAAACATTGGACGCTACTATATAGATTTCGATAGTTTATACCTATATTATAATCCAAAAAAATTACATAGGGCAAGAAATGAAAGAATCTTCTTGAAACCTGAAAAATTAATAATGCAAACCATCAGTTCAAACCTAACTGTGGCTTATGATGACCAGAAATACTATCCTTTAAGTACATGTATTGTTATAATCCCTAAAGATGCTATTGATGAAGAGGTTAGCATTAAATATCTTCTACTATACATGAATTCAAAATTGGTCAATTTTTATTATGATTTTGTGTTTAATTTAGGTGCTCATTTAACAACAGAAATATCTGTAAATAATATTAACAAATTACCACTTATGCTACCGGAAAACTACGATGTTTTTAATGTTATTTCAGATATAATGGTTCAGATAAATAAAAATAACCTTTTAAGAAATCAAAATAACGAGATTATAAAATTTTTTGATAAACTAGTTAATTTTTTAATTTATGAAGTTGTTTTCACCCATAAATTAAAATTTGAGGCATTAAATACAAACTTAGGAAAACATATATCCCAATATTTAACTGAAGAAGAAGTATATTCAATGGAAGATATTAAGGAATGCATTTTGAATATGAAAAATGATGATGATATAAATAGAGAAATAGAATTAATTAAAAATCATCATTGGATTAAAACAATAGATAACTACTTAAGAAAATGAAAATTTAATTTTTTCCTTAAAGAGGAGATTACAACAAGGATAATCTTTCTTCTCGGATTTGATTTCTTAATTCATTTATTTCAATAATTAATTGATTTCTTTTCTGTATCCATTGATTTAGATGTTTATTTAATGAATTTCGGCTTTTACTAAGCTGATAAAGAGAATTTTCAACACGTTCCCGAGTTCGAGTAATTTTCATATTACCAAACATATCAAAGAAGAAATTGTCAAAAAACATATCAAAAAATAAGTTCGGGGCTTCGAAATCAATGTAAATGTCATCAATAACATCTACTAAATCTTTTGCTCGTCTTACTAGAGTTTGAGCTTGATTGATTTCATGACGTGCTCTATCTAAATTACTATGTTTCATTGAATCAACAAAGAAACCTCCTCTAAAAAATGTGTCCCATGTTCCCAATCCCTCTGCTGATCTTAAGCTATTTACTGAATTACTTAGATAATTTTCTGCTTCACCTAAAAGAGAATCTGCCTGTTTAAATTTATTTTCAATATCTTGAGTTTTAGAAATCTCTTGTTGCAGCTCTCCATATCGATATTCCAATTTTTTTAGATTATCGGTTGTTTTACCTGCAGTTATTTGAGCCAAAATCTTTTCCATATCGGTTTCTATTGCAGGGATACGCGATTTTAAAGCTTGAATTCGAGTTATTTCATTTTGGATTTCTTGAGCCTCTTTGTCAAGATTTTTATATTCCTTTTCTACAAATTCGAAATTCGCCAATGCTTCGAGGTATTCTGTTTCTTCTTTTCGCTTTTTATCGTCCAAATCTCCACTTAGACGTGCTTTTAAAGAAGAAAAACTTACTTTTAAAAGAGAATCGTAGTCTTTTTTTTCTTTTAGCATGATACTTCGAACCATTTTCAGTTGATTATATTTTTGATCTCTCGATTGAATCAAACGGTTTAAAAATGCATTCTTCGAAGATAATGTGCCAATTTCATCATTTATATCTCCTAATTCATATTCTAACTCATAATATCGATTAAGTCCTTCAGATTCGCTAATCCACTTAGCATTATCTCCCTTACTAACTTTAACACCACATTGTTCACAATAAATTGCTGAATCGTCAATTTTTTGACCACAATTATGACAAAACAAAATGTTCACTTTCTTTTTTTTTATTCAATGTTAAACTTTTAATCACTTTAAACTTCAAAAAATTTTGTCTATATCTAGATAGTAATCCTTTTTACATTTTGGTATTATAGCTAGAAAACCATAATAGGATATATTTATTTGATATTAATGAGTATGTCAAAAAACAATTCTTCTTCATTAAAGGTTAGATTAAAAATACAGATAAATAATTTAATAACTATTTATGAACAAAAGGCAGAATGTGGGATATTCTTTAAGCTTGAACCTGATAAATCTCCTTTAGAAATTCTTGGTGTACTGAATTTTTTAAAAGATAAGATTCGGAAGTGGGGGAATACTAATCTCTTCAGCTATCAAGGAACTTTATTCAGGGAAGGTCCTACTTTAGTAGTCGGAGCTAGAGATTTAGAAGAAGCAGTAAGTATTATTATATATATGTATTTAACCAACATTGTAGATAATGAACTAGGAATGGACAATTTAATTGATAAATTGGGTACATTAAGTGATCTTGAATATTTTTTAAGGAGCCAAATTTCAGATAATATCGAATTAGGATATCCTGCTAATTCAGATTTAGAATCAAAATTGGTTGAACACTTAACTGAAATAGTTAGAAATTAGTTTGATGGCTTTAACATATTGATAGAAGAAATTTTGCTTAAATATACTATATATTTTTCCTTCTGATATTTCTAGAAACTATCAGCAAAGATATAAAGATAATCGGCCCAAGAAATGTTAAGAACCAATGAATTCCAAAAATATATATCTCAACTACGTATCCTGATATTATAGGAGTTAAACCAAAACCAATTCCAACTAATATTTCATTTATTGTTGAATATTTTGAAGTATTTTCTGCTGTTCCGTATTCAAGCATAATTTTCAGCCCAACTCCATGGATTAATCCTAAAGATAGGCCAGTGATAGCAGTGATAATTGAGATATACCATATATCTCCTATAAGAACTATTGTGAAGGCAACAAGTGTTATTATTATTACACTTAGCAATGAAGCTAGTTTTCTACTATATATCTTCATTGAATTTATCCAAGTTAATCCAATTAGTTGCATTAGCTGTATTCCACATTGTACTATATATGTTAAATAACTAAATTCATCAGATAAGAAGGCCTTGACAAGAATAGGATATCCAAATATAAAAATAGATTTTGATATTGTCAAAAACATTATGCAAAACCATGAAAAAAGTACCGGATATACAATCATAGGTGTTTGGGAGTTAACTACTAAGTCTTCCTTCATATCCAAATGAGAGAGGGGGTCTTCTGACTGATAAATAATAATTTCTTCTGAAACTTTAGGTTTTGTTTCTTTTTTTATGAAAAAACTTACGGGGATAAGTAGAAATGATAGCACCCATGAAATTATCATAGCTATAAAATCACTCATTGAGAATGCAAAAACCCAAACAAAACCTACGATAAGCCCTCCTATGAACCCAGTGTTCCATGATAAATTAAATAAAGTAAAATTCTTTTTTGACTGAACAGCACTACTTACTTTTTGCCATTTACTTAATAGATTAAGGCAATTCGGCCAAAATAATCCTAATGTTAATCCTAGTAATATACGACACAAAATTAAGAACCAAGCCTCAGGATATAAAATTTGAAATCCCGTTAAAAAAGGAGTTAAGAGAGAAGTTAATATAAGGGCTTTCCTTGTTCCAAGAAATCTTTTTGTAAGATATTGGCCTAAAATAGGAGCAAATATATAGGTTATTGCACCAGTTGATGATATAAATCCCAAAACACTCTCATCTATGTCAATTGTAAAATAAAGGTAATTTGATAAAGCCCTTTCAAAAATAGATACATAGAATAACCTTACAAATGCGAGCAAAAACACAGGCCATGCTCGATAATTTACAGAAGATTGATTTTGAATTGAATTGGCTTTTTTACTTAAGGCCATAATTTTAATCCTCTAAAAAAATTGAGATATAAAGAAAAATAGTGCTTTCTTCAAATATTTTTTTGATGGATTAGAATGAGACTTATTCGCTTAAACTTTTTTTTTTAACTTATTTATATTCTTTTTACCATAAACTTATTATTCTCTAATCCTTAAGAATCTTAATTGGTACATTGAAACCGAATATATAAATTAATATGGTTGTATCAATGGGAAAAGGAACTGTAAAATGGTTTGATAAGAAAAAAGGCTATGGCTTTATTACCCCAGACGATGGATCTGCTGATATTTTTGTACATTATTCTGCTATAGAAGGTGGTGAAGGTGAATTCAAAATTGTTTATGAGGGTGATATAGTAGAATATGAGATTACAGAGGGAAAAAAGGGACCACAAGCTAGTAATGTTACAATAATTGAAAAAGGACCACGAACAAACTCCCGTAGCCGAAGATCTTTTTATTAATTAGTTAAGTATTAATTAAAAAAAGAATAAATGGTATAAATATTAGGAATTTTGGAAGATATGAAATATATGAAAATGAGTTTTTAGACTTAGATTTAATAGTATTTTAAATCTTACAGATTCCCTTTTTTTTATTTTTTCATGGCTTAGAATATAATAATAAGGCTTCAAATTTTGATTAGGAACATTAAAATGTGTAGGTTTCATGATCTTTTAAGAGAACTGCATTTTCAAATTCTTTATTAAACCATTCTGGATTATCAGTATGGACTGGGATTATGATATCAGGGTCAATAATTTCAATTGCTTTAATTAGGTCAGATTTAGAGGCATGACCAGATGCATGATAGCCTTCCATAAACTTAGGTTTAAGTCGATCACCTTCTTCAATTATTTCAAAACCAAAAATTTGAAGGTTAAGATGTTTTAACCAGTTATATAACCTGATAAAGTCAAACTCTGACTCCTCTTCAAAAGCCTCTGATGAAGAATATATATAAGTCCCGTGCTCTAGTTGAATATCTAAGAGATTTTTTAAATCAAATAGAGAAAAACAAATAATATAATTATCTTGGTGTTTAGAGATTTCATTAGGGGCAATGAATGTAATATCGGGATCCATATTTAGAAAAGTTTTTTCCCAATTTGGTTTAACACTTTTTAATTCCCCATATACTAGTAGATCTTCTATTCTTTCTACATTATTAGATTTTTCAATTGCATTTAGAAGATATGCATCCTTAGCGGTGACAACAAGAGATCTTCCTATTTTTTTTGCGATTTGATTAAAAATTTCTAACCTTTCAAAATTACGAGCAGTGAAATCTGATATTATTAATCCCTTTGCTTCTTCAGCAGTGTTTAAACAGGTTTTATATACGATTTCTTCTGATTCATTAATATCTTCTCTTGCTGCTCTTGTTCCTTCAATAATGAGGATAGAAGCATCTTTGGCACTTCTTAAAAATTCTTCAGTTTTTTTTCCTTTTTTTCCATGTAAACGAAAATCTCCCGTATAAGCAACTGTATTATCCCCATAAATTATATAGCCAGTTGCTCCATAAATAGAATGGTCAACTTCGAAAGCTTTTATCTCTATCTCAAAAGAACCACCTTTTAGGTTGGAAATGGTTCCTTCAATGAATTCTTTTCTTGGTTTGACACATCTATTAAGAAAATCATTAAAAGAATCTGAAAAATCTTCTATACATATCAAGTCTCTACCTATTTCCTTGCGTCTATCAGAATCTAAAATTCTACCATTTTGCTTTGGTATCTTTGGTGAGAAAAATGTAACATCAGAACCCAATTTCGGTGAAGTGGTGTCTAACATAGCTTTAAGAAGCAATAAGGTGGTAGCAGATCCAATAATTGGATAATCTGGCTTCAATAATCCAATATTACCACAATGATCCATATGAGCATGACTGATTACAATAGCTTCTACATTTAAAGAACGGAAATTTGAGACATTCAGGTCAGATGGAATGAGATCCTTTCGATATATATTGAGTTTTGGTATTAAGTTGAGATGAACCAGATCATATATCCCCCTAGAAGGTCTTGGATCTAGATATTCTTGAAAATAGTATCCATATTTCTTAAAGTTCATTCCAAAATCAAGAAAAATTCCCTTACCGTTCTCCTCTAAATATATTTTATTACCTCCGATAGTATCATTTCCATCAAATATTTGGATAGATGTCATTTATTTCAGATACCCTTATTTACTGTTTTATAAGAAATAAACTTCTTATATAATTTTTATTAGCTTTGAAAGAATTTATAATTCTATTTCAAAAAATTTCGCATTCTCAAATGGATTATATCTATAGGGACTAATTTCTTTAAATCCTAGAGCTAAATACAAAGTTATTGCTTCCTTCATAAAAGGTAGGGTATCTAACCGCATATATTTATATCCAATTTCTTTTGATTTACTAATAATCGCAGTTGATAAGGTCTTTCCAATACCTTTTCTCCGAAATTTTGGACGAATATATAGCCTTTTCATCTCACATATATCATCCTTGAATTTTCTTAAAGCTACACATCCTACTGGTTTGTCTCTATAATAAGCCATTAAAATACAACCTTCTGGTGGAGAATAGTGTCTAGGAAATGTCTTTAATTCTTCCTTAAAATTTTGAAAATTTAAATCAACTCCTAAGTGATTGCTATATTCAATAAAAAGCTTTTTAGCTTGCCTCTTTTGTTTTTCTGTTAATGCTTGCTCAATTACTAACATTCCTAAGGTCTATAATAACTTGGTTTATAAACTCTTTTCAAATATATTAATATTTATTTATAAGATTCCTTTAGATTAAAAAAGAATACTTTAAATAAGAATTATCAATAGGAAAAATAATGAATCAAAATATCCAAAAAAATCCTAAAAATCATTCTATATGGCTTGAATTTGTAATATTTCTATTGTTTTTTTTAGGGCCTTTAACTGGAAATGTTATTAATGTTTTATTTGGAGTTCTTTCTACTTCTTTTCAAGTCACCCCGGATAACATATTAATAGCAATCCCAGCATTTATGTTCCCTTTTGCAATAACACAGCTTTTTTCTGGAGCAATTTCAGATATTAAAGGAAGAATCCCAGTGTTAATAGCTGGATCGATTACATTTGGAATTGCGATGCTAATAGCGGCATTATCTTTTAATTTAGATATTTACATTATTGCGAATATAATAGGAGGAATAGGATTCGGATTAATTAATCCCGTTCTAATAGCCTTAATGACAGATATCACCCCTCCACCGAATATCGCTAAAAAAATGGGGAATTTGGGGGCAAGTGCAAATTTAGGAGTCGGGTTAGGTCCTTTAATTGCTTCTCAAATGATTTTGATTGGTTGGCAATCAATTTATATATTATTTATAATAATAACTGGTATTTGTTTGGTATACTTTATTTTTGCTAGAAGACCTCATCAGAATGTCCCTACAGAATCTGGAATCATGAAATTTTTATCCCAACTTTCAAAAGAATGGAGACGCCTTTCAGTATTACTAATGATATTATCTGCTTTTTTTATATCGCATACTTATATAGCAATAAATATTTGGACGTCTAAAACACTAGCGGGAGTATTAGATGCAAGAATAATAGGAAATATCCTTGGTTTGGCGGGAGTTGGTGCCGCAATAACTGGATATCTAACAGGTTTTTTAATCAAACGAAAAGGTGCAAGATCACCTTTAATTTTTGGTTCGTTAATCTTACTATCCTCATTGCTTATATTGTTGATAATTGGGGATATAACGATTCCAGAAAGATTCGTATTTTTAACATTGGGTTGGATTCTTACTGGATTTTCAGGAGGCATACTGTTTACTACAATAACATATTATAGTCAAGTTTTATCTCCTAAACGACGTGGTGCTTTAGCAGGATCATTAACTGCGAGTTATTTTACAGGTATTGCTTTAGTTCCAATGACACTTGCACCAGTTTCTAATAATTTTGGTATTACTGGAGTTTATCTAGCAATATTGATTGCTTCTATTTTGTTTATAATTATTACTGTTTTATTATATCTCTATTCCAGACTCATTATTTCAGAAAAAAAGAAAGTTACAAACTAATTTAGTGCTTATACTTCTTTTTAAATCGCTTTTCTTTTACATCTAAAGACTCTTTCTCATTTCGTATAATTCTAAAAACATCTCTTTTTTTCTCATCAGCTTTTAAAGCTTTTTCAAGTTCTTCTTCTAATTCATCATCTGAGATCTCATTTTCATTCACAAATTTTAAAAAATTAAAAGAAATTATATATTTTTTTTTTTAGACATTCAAGATTTTATCATTATTAGCATCATCTTGAATTTCTCTAATGCTTTTAATGCATGAGGCTCATTTGCAGGCATAATAATCATTTGACCACTACCAACAATGAATTTTTCATTCGAAATTATTATTTCTGCTTGTCCGTTAAATACATAAACAAGGGCATCAAATGGTGCAGTGTGTTCACTTAAACTTTCACCTTTGTCAAATGAAAACAAGGTTACAGTTCCTACATCTTTATTGATTAACGCCCGACTAACCACAGATCCTTCTTGATAATCAAGCAAGGATTCTAAATTTAAAATGCTCTTTTTGATGTTTTGATTGCTCATAATTTACTCATTTTCCTAAATTAATTTAATTTATAATAAGTAAAAAGCAGAGTATGATTTAAATCTAAAGCCGAACATGTTTAAAGTATTGTATTTCTTCAAATCACTATAAAGTGAGAGGATTTTTGGATACAAAATTGATTATAAACTAGTTTAAATTTCTACAGGTATCCGCCACTCACGTCCACACTCACCGCATTTATATTTTTTGCCATACATTCTTGGATATGCACTGATTATATGTGTTCTGTCGACATTTTCGTAGATAAGGGCTTTATTAGTATTTCCACATATTGGACATTCTCTTCTGGACATTCCCTCTACTATGGGTCCTTTACCCATTTCTAGCGGAACTGTATCTGAATAGAAAACTGAACTGGAAACAATTACTTCTTTCTCTGATGTAGTTGGTATAGGTTCATATTGGACTTCTGGTAGTTTTATTTCTTTAATTGGTTCTTGGGGGCCTAGAAGGATTTTAATTTCCTCTTCTAATTCTACAATTCTCATTTTCAAGCTCTCATTTTCATCTCTCAATTCTTTTATTATGAGATTAGGGTCCTTTCTATCAAAATTCTCTTGGCTCATCTTCTTAAAATTTTAAAGTTAATTATATGTAAATTGCTTTTAATCACTATAGATATAATAAAGTTAGTATTAAAAAGCTTAAGGAATCTGAAAACTTGAAGAATAATTCAAATAATGGATACTGGGGCTAATAAATAATAGAGATGTGAATAAACAAAAAAGATTATATATTTGTAATTAATCTATTTCTATAATATTTGACTCTTCTTTGGAGAGACTGCCATGCAATTATTTAATATTAGTGATAAAGGAGAATTAATAAAGTTAGATAGATTATTCTTCGAAAAAAATGATGTATATCTTGTTGATGATGAAGAAAAGAACACAATTTTTATTTGGGTAGGATTAGAGGTACAGCAATCACAAAAAGATATAACTGCGGATATAGCAAGAAAGATTGATAAAGAGCGTGGTGGTTCAACAAAAATACTTATAATGAAACAGAAACGAGAATATGGTTCTTTTTTAGCCATGATGCAAAATCTTGAGAAGGGGCTTATACCAGGAAAGTCAGTTGAGCGTAGACCAGAATTTATATTTAAGACTCCCCCAGAGGAAATTAAATCAATTGGACTTGACGGAGTACCAAAAGAAAGAGAAATCAAGACTGAGGAAAGAATAGTAAAATGGTATGAACAAATAAAAGCTCATCGAAAGGTCGAATTATTAAAAAAACCTCAGGAAGCTACTGAAACTATTAAATTTATTAAGTTTGAAAAACCAGTAGCGAAATTAGAACCCCAAATTGAACCTGAATCTAAAAAATCACCTGAACCAGTAAAGATTGAAGAAGGACCAGAAGAAATTGACCTAAAATCTCAAATTAGAGAAGCAGCATATTATTTTTCAAAAAAAGGGTATAATTACGATGAACTCTGCTGGCTTCTCGGGGAGCGTATTCAAAAGATAAACCTTGAACTTCCATCAATTGAAGATATACGGAAGAAGGCAGAAGAGGTATTTAAATCAAGTTGTTCCTACGATGAACTCTGTTGGCTTATTTCAGAGCTTGATATTCTCACCAAACAGAGTTACCTCGAAGAGAAAAAAAAGAAATCATTTGAATATTAAAAATTAGAACAAAAATTCTGAGTTTTTCATACGCTAAATGGTCCTAATAGATAATATAGAAGAACTCAATTAATATATTTTAGGAAGTCAATACTTAATCCTAGTTAATTTTAAATACTCTTTTTGATTTTTTAATACACAAAATTTTAACAAAAATAAAAGGAAATTACAATGGAAAATAGTAATGAATTAAGCGATGAACTGTATTGGAAAAAAGCGATTCAAAATCATATGACGGCATTTATTGTTATGATTATAACGGGTGTAGGTATTATTCTTGGAGCAATTACAGTATTATTTTGGTTTATTCAAAATTCCCCTATTGGAAATTTTGGAGCAGCCACGTTAAATGATTGGAGTTTAGATTGGATTGTTGGATTTTGTATTCTTATTTTTTTATGGGAATTATTATTTGTAGGGATACCAACAGCCTTGTTTTTCGGTGTCGGGGGTTATATATTTTGGAAAAGATTGCCTGAAGAGGAAAGAGCGGAGTATAAAGCAAGAGAAAAGAAGCATACAGCTAGAAATACTGGTGGGGGTGGGGGTGGATTCAGTTTCTTCATGTTCATCGCATATTGTATCTATATGGGAATTCAAGGTAATTACTACGCTAATTTTGGCAGCCAACCTTATAGTTACTGGATTTCTGGTTGGTTTTTGACCTTTATGTGGATTGTTATTGTATTAGGAATTCCAGCATGTATTATTTTACTTATTGTCTATTTGACAGTATGGCGGAAGAAATCAGAATAAATAAAAAATCTAATAAATCTTTATTTTTTTTTCTTGAATTTTAAAGATCTTATTCCAATTAATCATTTTAATAAAATAAAAAAAGATTGATTGGTTATTCCTTAGGCTGGAAGACCTTCTTTTGTATTAAATTGAGTATGATCTCAGCTTCTTTTGCATAAAATCCCTTCTTTATAGAGAGCAGACTTGTTACCGTAAAATAATCAGTATTTTTCTTTTTCATTATGCTTTTAGCTTTATTCATCATTGATTTTTCGTCTGATTTTAATTTAACCGGTTGTTTAACTATTTTCAATGGATATATTAATGAAGTCTGTAAATGCTGTTCAAGTAAATCTCTTATCCCCATAAAAGCCGTGATATTTCCTTTGAAGTTTTCAATTTGACTTCCATATTTATTATCAATATCATATGAAAGTGTTTTTATTGAGTCTAAAAAGTCTTGAGAGGGACTTTCTTTCATAATCAGCAAAATTCTAAAACTTTTGAATTCTGACATTAGAATCTTAGATTTATGGTATTCCAATTTTATTGTTTGAGATTGTTCACCAGCCCCTGTAAGTTCAATTCCAAAAGTACGAATTGCTTCTAAAAATCCTGTTATTAAGGATGCATCTATAGATTTAGTTGCAAGGACTTGCTCATAAATATTTAATCCTGATTGCTTGTGGATAATAATGAAGTAGTCAAGGTTAAGCACATCCATATATTTATTGAATATTTTTTGCCTGTGTGCTTCATGTTTTAATTTGGTATTCTTAGCCACTTTATAAGTGGTGAAACCAAGTATTGCCACTACTGCAATTACTCCAACAATTATAACAATTACCATTGGATCAAGAGTGAATGGAATAAGGATTTCAAATTCTTGAGTAATTACCCCCGCTGCTACTCCATTATTCCAAAATACATAGGCTTTGTAAGTTCCTGCATAGGGATGATCCATTAGTTGATAACTTAGCAATAAATCTTCTGTTTGAATTGAATCTAATTCAAAGACAACATCTGATTGAGTAAGGAATCCCAAAGGATTTACTAATCTAAAAGTTAAATTTCCAGGATTTATAGGAGCTATTACAGAAAATTGAATTTGTTGACCAGGTCCGAATTCAGTTGTAGGTACATTTAAGGAGAGCAGGATGTTTGGAGAATTTGCGGTTATTCTCCAATCTGAACTTTCAGGTATAGTGTCGTTTGATATAAAGACAAAGTATTGAGTAGTATTTACAGTAACTTGGGAGGTTATATCTACCCAACCCCCTCCTAGGTCTCTAAAGATTCTTGGGTTATACCAAGCTGAGGGATAATTAAATTGAAATGAATAATTACTAAAGTATCTTTGTATTTCAGGCTCAATAGTCCAAGTGTTTGCTAAGTCTTCTTGTATTAGTACATCTCCAGTCACATTTAAGAAATTTTTTGATTTTATATGATATTTTAGATCAAATAATGGAGTTATAGAGTGGTTATTAGTAATAGGAATAGGAAAAAGAACATTATTAGGAGATATAATTTCATCTAATGTAAAGCTTCCATTTGCATTAACTGGATACAAAGAGCCATCAATATTTAGAGACATGTTAATTTCCTTAGGACTGTAAGTTCGATTAACTCTTTGAATTAATTTATATAAAAAAGGTTCTCCTATTGCTTCATGATTCCATTTTGAACCATCATACTTAGACGTATGTAGATTTGGATTAATAGTACTAGAATCATTATAATTCCAATAATATGCCGTTTTTTCAGAAGGTATCAATTGCGAACCATTTAAAGTAAGGTAGTATTGCCCAGGAGCAAGAGAAATCTCATTTTGAAATGTTTGAAGGTACCAATTTGGAATTGTAGAAATATTTATGGTAGTAGATCTAATTATGTTTGAATTAGGAGTATCAGTAACATTATCATAACCTGTTAATTGAAAATATACGGGTATCGTTGGTGTATGAATACTCCTATAACCCAATATATACGCACCAAAGATAATTGTTGGCTCGGTAATATTTACTTGTACTCCCCAACCTTTAATAGCATTTCCAATTGTTATTTTAGAGCTACCATCACTTAAGTCTTCTACAGTTTTTATTTCTTTACCAAGTCTAATATCAGTAATATTCATCTCAATACTAGTAATATTCCATGATTCAGAAGCCATTGGAATATCAATAGTACTTATATCACTAGTATTATCGATTTGGTCTGAGAATTCAGTAAAAACAAAATTAGCAGATGGATTTAGAGTATCATTATTAATTTGACCACGTGATATCTTCATAATGCTAGTAATATTTAAAAACATGAAAGTTAAAATCAGAATGAGCGGGATAA
>JABAHP010003744.1_pt6 | contig 26916 bp, 19 predicted proteins | sample 7062081 | NCBI WGS metagenome assembly JABAHP01 (sample SAMN14534357, study PRJNA622989) | marine sediment metagenome | biome: marine biome [ENVO:00000428]; feature: marine pelagic biome [ENVO:01000023]; material: deep marine sediment [ENVO:00002113] | place: India: Gulf of Kutch | collected...
ACTCCATTAAGCCCTTATTCCAAATTATATCGATTTGTTTGATTTTTAGTGTTTTCAAATCGGTTTTTTTACTTTACATTGCATAAATCAGAGCTATATTAAGCCGACATATCTAAAAAGGAGTTTAGATGAAACGCTTGAAGCTAATCGGCTTAGCCGTAATCGCGATACACCTTCTCCTGTTTTCAACCGAAAGTATATCCGCCCAGCAATATAAAATAGGCCCCGAGGATGTCCTGCAGATTTCATTCTGGCAGGATCCCAGCTTGAACCAAGTGGTAACGGTCCGCCAGGATGGCAAGATCACGCTGTCGGTGATTGGCGAAATCACTGCAGCCGGGCTGACACCGCAGGAACTGGCAAACAAAATCGGGGACCAGGTCTCACGATATAACAAGCAGATTTCCCAGGCCACGGTGGAGGTACTGCAATATAACTCACAAAAAGTCTATATCACCGGCCAGGTCTTAAATCCGGGAAAATATGCCTTCGAGGAGATGCCCAATGCCTGGGAACTGATTAAGGAGGCCGGGGGAGTTACAGAACAGGGCGATCTTTCCAATGTCGTTATCATTCGTGGTTCGGTTAATAAGGGCGAGATTGTCCATGTCAACCTGGCCAACCTGATCGCAGAAGGTGATCCATCTAAATATCCCGAGTTGTTTCCGGAAGATATTGTCGAAGTTAAGCGGACGACCTCTGAGGCGGGTCCCGGTCTTCCCACCAGGACAGCAGCGGTGGAGCGCAAGAACATTGTTTATGTCATTGGCCGGGTCGGTACCCCGGGCGCGATTACCCTGGAAGAGAACATGGATTGTCTGGATGCAATCGCTCTGGCGGGCGGGCCGACCGCTGATGCCGATCTGGGAAAAGTCAGGATTTTCAATAAGCAGGATCCATATTCAAATGTTATAATAGTTGATATCGAGAAAAGATCGGAAAAAGGCACCCCTCCCCGGTACACGCTTCGGCCCGAGGATACAATCCTGATCCCCACTGATGAGGGCGGATTCTGGGGAACATGGGGAAAAATCCGTGATTTTGTCGCCATCTTCGGAACAGTGGTATCAACTTATTTGCTGATAGACAGGTTTTCTGATTAGAACATATGAGAGACACATATCTCCAGGAAAGACAGATCGATCTGCGTGAATTTTGGCAGGTGATATCCAGGCGGAAATGGCTATTAATTCTTCCCCTGCTATTGATAACCGGGGTCAGCTATGCCGGAAGTCATCTGATGAGTCCCTTATATAAATCCAGCGCAGTAATATTAACCAGCCAGAGCAGTCTGATTTCCGGGGAGCTGGCGCGCATGATTCCAGGAAAATTCGGGGATAATTACCGCAAGAACGAGAGGCAGATAAACCGTGAGATGAATGAAACTCGCGGGCTGGTAACCTCGGGGGTAAATCTGACGAAGATGATCAGCCGTCTGGGCCTGGATGATGATCCCGGAGTCCTCCAGAATGCTGTGGAATTAAAAAGTAATGTTCCAGATGTTCCAGCCTCGGAACTGGTCTATCGCGCGCTGATTGAGGATCTGCGAAAACATATTGAGGTGAGTTTCATAAGTGAAAACATGATTCGTATTACCGCCGAGCATCATGATCCGATCATGGCCCGTGACCTGGCCCAGACGATAGCAGAAGTATATGTTGATGAGAAGATGCGGGCTGACCTTCTGGCGGTGCGCAGGAATCTGGAATTTTCAAACACACAGGCTCAGATTTACAAAAAAGAATTGCGCGAAAAAGAAGAGAAACTGGCCGAATTCAAGAGCAACTATCAGAAATTGACAATAGACCGAGGGTTGACCACCCGGGAAAACCTCAAGGACATCGAATCGGAACTTGACCGCATTAAGCTGGTTGATAAAGTCGAAGCCAACGACAGGCTCAATTTTCTTGAGAATCAACTGATCTCCAGAGGGATCGATCCTGCGGACATAAAGACAACTCCGGAGCTTGATATAAAAAGAAGGATTCTGATGGAACGTACCACGAACCTTGCGGAATTGATGGAAAAATATACCTGGCGCGATCCCAAGGTTAATTTGCAGAGACGTTCAATTGACGTCAGTATCGACTCAATCGCAATTATGATCGACTCCATTACAGTTGGAAGATATGATAGCATGAATCAGGAAAATCTGGAGTTAATCTCCAACTATATGTTAACAGAAATTCAACTTGACTATTATATTCACAAACAAAACAGGCTTGAACGAAGCAAAGAGAATATTAAGACCAGTTTTTCTACCGGACCCGATGCGGAGATACAGCTGGCCACACTGGAAAAGGAGGTCGACCGGGCCAAAGCATGGTACGACAATTTCCTGGAGAATTATACCGGTTCTCAGCTTGCCATGGAGGTCTACCGCGAGGAAGCTGAAAACCGCTATAAGATCATAGAGCCGGCCTTCGTACCCATCTACCCATTCTATCCTGACCGTCTCAAAATCACACTTATGGGACTCGCTCTTGGACTTTTGATGGGGGTGGGAGCAGTCATCCTGGCAGAAATGACCGATTACTCAGTCAAGAGAGCCGAGACCGTAGAAGATAAAATGGGCATCAAAGTTTTAGGTACTGTTCCAAAGATAGAATTCAAGTCTGGACCAATTCGGAGCAGCAAAGAGGTTGCGACCGATAAAATAACAATTGGGAGCAAATCATGACCCAGCAAGCATTCAAACTAAATACCAGACTGGCAACAGATAACAAGGAATACCTAATCCAGACCGTGAATGACGATCATGGCAAAAGAGTGTTGACCTCATTATTCTCCGACGGTGAACTCCTGGAGACATTTGAAGAGAAGTTCGAGGCCGGAATCAAGAAAGATGATCTCAAAAAACTGGTAAATTCGACTCACGAAGATAAAAAACGTGAACTGGAACATCTGATTGAACTTTACCGGAAGTCATCTGAAATCAACGATCCCGGGAACTTGCATTATCTGGGCCAGGCGCTATATTATAAGCGCATGTACCATGAATCCATGAAGCTTTTCGAGAGAGCGGTAGAGATTGACCCGGAGTTTCATGAAGGATTTATCAGCCTTGGAGTGGCGCAGTTTTCATTGAATAAGTTCAAGGAGGCCTGCAACTCATTTTCCAGGGCGGTTGAACTTCGCCCCGGTTATGCCGACTACAGGAATTATCTGGGCGAGGCTTTCATGGCGCTGGATTCCTGTAAGCGGGCGGTTATCGAATTCGACGAAGCTCTCAAGATTAATATATATTATGGCGAGGCCTATCTCAATCAGGCTATGGCATACATTCTCAACGCCATCCGTAGAGAGGATTTTAACCTGTTCACCAACCAGGAGGAGATGACCGGTAAGGCGCTCGAGAAGGCAAGTGTGATTATGCCTGATATTGTGGATCAGGATTTCCTTGAGGGCCGAAAATTCTTTGAGCAGGGTAATCTGGAAAATGCTTTTGCCAAGCTCCTGACCTGCAGAGAAAAGCGCCGTCACAAGAAGGACACGGAATCCTCCAGTTTCTATCTTAAATTCCTGATGGGTATGGGCAAGTTGAATGAGAAGATGATTACGAGAAGAATTAAATATCTTCAGAGTGCTCTGAGCAATAATCCACATTACGCCGACCTGCATTATGAATTGGGAGTAGCCTATACTTTGCTGGGAAGGTATATACATGAAAAGGCGGTCGAAGAATACAGGAAAGCGCTTTCCGTAAATCCGGATTTTGAGCGGGCCCAAAAGAATCTTAAGTTGTCAGAAAATGAACTCAAAGGTACCGAGGTCATAATAAATGCAATTCTAAAAGGTTGATAAGATGAAGAACGAAAAAAAGAATATCTATAATACTTACGATCCGGAATCTCCCGTTGGCACCGAGTTCAGGCGGCTATTATTCAACTTGGCCAACAATAATAAATTGCAAGAAAAGGGTAAGTCATTTCTGATTACTTCTCCCTCGGTGGGAGAGGGTAAAAGCACTGTATCAGCTTTTCTCGCCATGACCGGTGCGATCCACCGGCCCCGAAAGACTCTTTTAATCGACGCCGACTTGAGACGTCCCGTGATCCATGAGATGTTCGGCATTGAACAGGCTAATGGCCTGTGCGATGTTATCATGAAGAAGGTGAAGCTTGAAGATTGCGTCAAGAAAAGCAAGATCGACAATCTGGATATCGTAACCTCGGGAAAGATCAAGAGCAATCCTACAGAGCTCTTCGATTCTCCAGCGATCTCAGGAATTTTCGAGGCAGCGAAATTTTACTATGAATTGATTATAGTAGATTCAGCGCCGGTCGTACCGGTGACTGATCCTATTATTTTGGGAAGAGAAGTTGACGGAATATTACTGGTAATCAAAGCCGGGGCTACGCAAAAGGAAGTTGTCACCAGGGCTGCTGACCTTATAAATCAATCGGGGGCGCGTCTCCTGGGGGTGGCATTGAATAATGTCAAACAGGCTCTGCCCTATTACTATAACCATAAATACTACGGTTATCAGTACTCATCTAAAAAGTAGTCATGCTTAATTGCATAACCATAGACGTCGAAGACTGGTTCTGTGTCGAGTCCTTCAGGGAGATCTTTCCTGTGGAAACCTGGAACAGCCAGAGGCCGCGTGTGCTCTCGAATGTCGTTCGAATCGCCGAGATACTGGATGAATATAATGTCAAAGCTACCTTCTTTGTGCTTGGATGGATAGCTGAACGGTTTCCTGAAATTACCGAGTATCTGCACTCCAAAGGTCATGAAATCGGTTCCCATAGTTACTCTCATGGCTTGATCCACAAGATGTCCCCGCAGGAATTCAGGGAGGATACAATCCGCTCACTGGAGGCCATCAATGCCGGAGCAGATATTTCGATCAGAGGTTATCGAGCCCCATCCTTCTCGATTGATCCAAAAGATGAGTGGGTCTGGAAGATTCTGGTTGATCTTGGTTTCAGCTACGATTCCTCGGTCTTTCCGGTTTTGCATGATGTTTATGGCTCTCCCGATGCTCCTCGTTTTGCACATGTAATAAAAGTTGATGAGAACAGGTCGATTCTTGAAATTCCCCCTTCCACGGTCAGAATATTTGGGAAAAACATCGGTGTGGCCGGAGGAGGCTATCTCAGACTTTTTCCATACTGGTACACAAGCAGTGTGCTTAAGAAATTAAACAGGATGGGCTTCCCGGGGGTTGTATATTTCCATCCCTGGGAACTGGACCCTAAACAGCCGCGTATAAAGGCCAAGGCCAGAAGCCGTTTGCGTCACTATACAAATCTTAGAACAACCGAAATCAAATTGCGCAAACTTCTAAAAAATTTTAAATTTGGACCTGTACGTGACGTATTCGATTTGGATATGAAAAAACAGATAGGAAATAAATTATGAGCGCTTCCAAAGTTGTCGTATTAAAGGCAGAACCCGAGACTATTCTCGAGGATTACAAACAATTACTGCATTTGGCCGGCTATGATCAGGTTATCAAAAAAGATCAGGATACAATATTAAAGCTCAATCTATCATGGACCAAGTATTTTCCGGCCTGTTCCTCTCAGCCCTGGCAGCTGGAAGGCGTGTTGAATACCATGAAGGAAGACGGCTATGATTTCTCCCGCCTCTTCCCGCTCGAGAATAAAACAGTTGTAACCGATCCCTATAAGGGTTGCGAAAATAATCTCTGGCGGCCGGTATTGAAAAAATATGGAGCCTCATTCACTGCCCTCCCAAAAGTGGAGTGGACCAGATTTCAGTTCAAGTCTGAACTCCTCAAGCTCAATGAAATATTTCCTGAGGGTATTGAGATCCCAAAAATGTATATCGGAAAGCAGATTATTCACCTGCCAACCGTCAAGACTCACGGGCATGCCACCACAACCGGCGCAATCAAAAACTCCTTCGGCGGCCTTCTAAAGGAAGTCCGTCACTATGCTCATAAATATATGCATGAGGTCCTGGTCGATCTGATGCTGATGCAGAAGGAATTGCATCCCTCCATCTTCGCTGTTATGGATGGTACCGTCTGCGGGGACGGCGCCGGGCCAAGGACCATGCAGCCGAGGGTCAAAGATTTTATCCTTGCTTCCAGCGACCAAGTGGCCATAGATGCCGTGGCCGCACGGATGATGGGTTTCGATCCAATGTCCATACCATACCTCCGCATGTGCCAGGAGCGCTGCCTCGGCAAGGCTGATCTGAAGGATATAGAAATTGTCGGCGAGAATATTTCAAATGTAAATTTCGGATTCAAGGTCAAGAAGAGCCTTGTTATCTGGGGCGATCAGATGCTTCGCAAGGGCTTTCTGAGGTTTCTCGAGAAGCCCGCGCTGCACTCACCTCTTGTAGGCTGGGCGCCGTTTGCCTCAAATGTATATCATGATTTCTTCTGGTATCCAACTGTCGGCAAGTCGATCATCAGGCGCTTTTCCAAAACCAAATGGGGACATCTCTTCGAGAAATATAAGCAGTATTGAATCCGAAATATTTGGCGCCTTATATCAGCGGGAATTCCTTTTAATTTCAGGATTATAGAGACAGACTTTATTCCTTCCTGACTGCTTTGATTCAAGCAAAGCCATATCCGCGCAGTATATGAGCCGATCAATACGGGTTGCGTCGGTCGGATAAATAGCACCCCCCAGGCTGACACTGATATTGAGGCATTTCCTGTTAGACCTGTCACGGAATTCGAACTCCGATATTTTCAGCCGCAATCTTTCCATAAACTGCTCGCATGATGCTTTGTCAGTTTCGGGCATAATCACACAGAATTCCTCCCCGCCATAGCGGGAGACAATATCGATCGAGCGCACGCTGTTGTGAATCAGCATACCCAGTTGCTTGAGGATGTGATCGCCGGTTTGATGGCCATGGGTGTCATTTATAATCTTGAATTCATCTATATCGAAGATCACAAGCGCCAGAAACCTCTCAAATCTCTTTGCACGCAGGATTTCCTCCGTCAGACGCTTGTAGAAATAACGGTAGTTATAGAGACCGGTCATGCTGTCGGTGTATGAAAGCTCTTCAATCTTCCTGAACTGGTGGATGTTGTCCAGAGTCAGGCGCAGTGTCTGGCAGAAAGTCTCGACTATGTTTATTTCCTCCGAGCTGTAATCTCCTGCGCTGCTGCCTTTCTTCTCACCCAATCCCAGAAAACCGATCCTGCGCTGGGGCAATGGAAACGAAGCGAGCAGCTTGCATCCGGTTCTTGAAAAAGTCTGCAGAACCGGCCCCGGTCCGAGGGCTTCTAGAATATGCTGTACCCTGTGTACGCCGAAATCACGCGAGAGAATCTTGACCATAGAATCGGAAGATATGATATTACATTTTTTTATTTCTGCCGGGACAGCTCTTGCAGTATGAGAGACTGACAGGCTGTTTTTTTTATTGTCGGGCATGAACACGAAGGCGAAAGAGGGATTCAGGTGCTCTTCTATAATCCTCAGGAATTTGCCGAACAATTGATTTTCATTATAAATCTTCAGCATCTTTATATTATCATCAAGAAGATCGAGAATCGAACGCTTTCCGACTTTATCGCTCTCGATACCTCCTTCAAGTGTTCTTTTCTCTAGCAATCGTGATGATCTGGAGAGCTGATGCTTTTTGGACATCTCAAACGAGTAAGCCAGTTGATCCGTGAGGGAGACCAAATAGCCGGTCATGTCTTCCAGCCTGTATAAATCGCTTTCAGACAGCACCACAAAACCATAGAGCTGTTTTCCAAACATTATTGGCAGGACAACCTTCATATCCAGTTTCTCATACAGCAGGCGGGCCAGGTTATCATGCGGCTTATCCTCATCAAACCATACCGGCTGTCCCTCGTGAGTCAGTTTCTTGACGAGCTCAGAACCAGGATTAAAATACAGCTTATTGATGCCCGGCAGATCAATATTGTGCCATATCAAAGGAGTATATTTGCTGCGGCTGCTTATATATATAGCTAATCTCCTGATTCCGAAATGGCGTGATACAGAGTTGTTGTAGTCCGCGGCAGTATGGCGGAAGGGACTGCCGGAAGAAATCGTATTGGTCAGGGAATCCTTGATATCAAAATAAATTCTCTGGAGAATATCCTCGCTGCTCTCAGCCTGCCTGCGTGCGGCTGCATACTTCATATAAAGAAGTATGACCAGCAGCACCAGAGCAAGACAGCAAAGAGCAAGGCCCAATATGAGGATTAGATGTGGTCGATCCAAACCGAGCATAGCATGTGCTCCTCCCGGCACAAACGCATCATTCTATTTTTTGCGCGCATATCTGAAGCGCTTTTTCTTGGACAGGATATCGTGTTCCTTAAGAATTCTCCGGATCTTCCACCATCCCAATTTGGGAAAATCCCCGGCTTCTGAATTGAGTATCTTTTTCATTTCGCGAATCGAAAGAAAAGGATCATCGGCAGCCAGATCCAGAATCCGTTGCTCCTCGCTGCTGACCTCAGGTATGTTCTCCATTTCTGAGGCTGTCGATTCCTTGTCTATCTCCGGCTCGGATACATTCTCGACAGCCGGCGCTTGATTCTGCTCCTCCTCAATAATCTCGGTGGAGGTTCTTACTTCGGGCGGCCTCTCACTTTTCTTTTCAGGGAGCAGGGAGATATTGAAATCACTTTTGGCCTTCTCAACATTCTCAAACGCCCTCAAAATCGAATCGAATTCCAGGAGTTCATATATTTCATACACATTGGGAATCATGCCCGCGAGCTTAAGATCCCCTTCGTTTTGACGAATTTCACGGATGTTGGAAATAAAGATTCCCCATCCCGCTGATGATATATAATCCACACCGCCGAGATCGATTACAATATTGTAGCGCGCTTGATCAATCAATGAGCTCATGACCTTCTCCAGCTCACTGGAAGTCATTGTATCAATTACGCCGTCTACTCTGACAACCGATATCCCGCCGTCTGTGCCGCCGGCGTCCAGAGATATCTTGATTTCATCCATTTTATTCTCCTGAGCCATAATAATTCCTACCCGTGACCATTTGCCACTTCTTTAGTCAACAGGAAATAATCGAGCGCCCCATGAGAATAGGGTGCGTATTCGAAAATGGTCTTATGATTTTCCTGCGCTTCTTTTATTTGCGTATTAACTCTTATCTTCGTCACAAATACTCTGTCCCCAAATTCATGAATCAGCTTGTCGTATACCCGGTCGGAAATCCGTGTACGCTTATCAAAAAATGTAGCCAGTATGCCCATGACCGTGACACTGTGCCCGATCTTCTCCTCAATTTCCTGAATAAGGGCCAGCGTTTTTTTAACTCCTTCAGCTGCAAAATAATCCATGGAGACCGGGATGATCACATAATCACAATAATTGAGTGCGTTCACATTGATCAGGTTGATTGTGGGAGGGCAGTCACAGATGACATAGTCCGAGCCTACAAGGTTCTTGAAAACCTGGCTCATCCTGACCTCACGGTCACTCTGGCTGGTGATCACCATTTCCGATTCCACCAGGCGCTTTCCACCGGAATCTATAAGATAGAGATTGTTGCGTGCTTTTACAATGTCGACCTCTCCGGTCAGGAGTAATTCCGCAAGACCCCGATTGGGCTGCTGGTTAAAAGCCATGGCTACATTTCCCTGGCTGTCGCAGTCAATAATCAGTACTTTCTTGCCGGACAGCGCCAGGCAGTGACCCAGATTAATAGCCGTAGTGGTCTTTCCAGTCCCTCCCTTGGAGGTCATAATCGCAATTCTAATCATGACTGCTGTCTTCGTCCTCGTCTAACCTTTTGGCTGGTTTCCCTGAAGTGAAGCTATTGGATTCTTCCTCATTGTCAAGTAAATTCAGATCGATGCCGTTGTCGGCAACTTTTTTCCAGCCGCTCAAATCCTGACCGTGAAATCGGGATTGATCGAGCACCTTGTCCTTGGACATATCCAGCTTGATCTGAGTGACACGATTCGACATCCGTTCCAGCAGTTTCAGCGCGGTATCCTCGTCTATCTCCTCCTCCAGATCGGTGAACATATCCATCATATCCTTGATCTCATCCTGAGGAATACCGGCGCTGGCGAGATTATCAATGAATGCTGCCACCTTACCTTTCCCATTACCAGCGTCGGCGCTGGCGGCCTCCATTTTCTCCAGGTATTCTCTCTTGTCCCGGGCGATCTTCTCCTGATATTTCTCAGATTCTTTGGCCAGAAGCTCCTTCTGGTCTTCCGACAGCCCTCTCCCTGTACGGGCGGAATATTCTAATCTCAGCATACTGGTATTAAGCCTGAGCCGCACCAACTCTTCATAAAGGGCCCTCTCATCGACCCGGATATCACCGTATTCACCTGATTCCAGTTCCTTCTTCAATCGGGTGGTGCCATATTCCGGGAATTTCCTGATTAGCTGGAGTAATTTAGAGCGTTCATCATAGGAAAGCTGCCGCGGCATGGCATCGCCCCTGGGCTCTTTGTTCTTAAGGCCTTCTTCACCATATAGTTCAAAACGCTTCTTGTATTTATAATAAGTGGAGGTCGAGACTTTCATCTCCCGACAGGCATCCTTTACTGTCTTGCCTCCGGTCTCAACAAGATCGAGGAGCTTTTTACGGCGCTCGACCAGATAAGCATCGGCCATTACCTTCTCTTTGATAGCCACCAGGGTGATATCGTCATTCTGCTCGGCTCCCTGGGTGAATTCCAATATCTCTTCATTTAGTTTTTCAACAAAATCTTCAGGCGTGAGAAAACTGTAATTTTGAATGAATTGTATGAAGCGGGTCATACCGAACTGCTCGCGTTGGTGATTCATTGCCTCTGTGATGCCATCAGTATAGACCACCAGGATATCATCTTTTTTGAGCTTGATAGATTCCGCTTCAAGAGATTCACCGAAGGTGATTTCCTCTGGCAGACGGATACCCAGCGGTATGCCGCGCGGATTCAGGAAATATGTCTTCTCTTCATCGTGCCGGTACAACACCATTGGATTATGACCGGCAGATGCAAATGAGATTTTGCGGTTGATCGAATCCAGGACCACCAGGAATATGGTAATAAACATCCCCTTCTTGACATCCTCGGTGACGAAATCGTTTACCCGTGACAGTATATCCACGGCCGAGCGATTCCCGCGTGCCTCAAGCCGGATGGCGGTACGAATCATGGTCATAACCAGGGAGCCCGGCACACCCTTGCCGGAAACATCCGCCACTACAATCCCCAGAGTATTTTCGTCGACCCAGACAAAATCAAAATAGTCGCCTCCGACATCTTTGGCTGCACGGTAGATGGTGGCTATATCGTAACCTTCTATATCGGGAAAATGTTTGGGCAGAAGTGTATGCTGGATTTCCTGGGCAACCTGCATCTCTTTATGGAGCCTTTCCTGTTCGACAATATTTTTCTGGGCTTCCTTGATCTTGCCCGTCATTTCATTGAATGCCCTGGCAATTTCCGAAAATTCATCCGCACCGTCGATTGGAAGCTTGGCCTCCAGATCACCCGAGCCGATTTTCTTGACACCGTCAGTCAATTTCTGAATTGGCTTCACGAAATAATTGGAAAGCAAAGTTACCGCCAAAAGAGCAAGGACATAACTTATGATGGAGATAATGAAAATGCCCTGTCTGGCACTGCGGATTTCGGTTTGCAGGTTAGCTGTCCAGAAACCGATATGCGCATGTCCCAGAAGCTCCTCATTTTCGGTAATCGGCAGGATATAGTGCAGAATCTCCCGACCATTGTCATTGATCCGCTGGGGAACACTCGAAAGATTGGAAGCCACACCCGGAGGTAGTTGATATTGTGAATGCAACTGGGAAATGTCCTCACTGTGCGCTAACACATCACCATCTTTATCGGTAATAGAAATATAGGCAATATTTTTATTCTGTTGACGAAAATTCCGGACCATCAATAGAAACTCCGCATCACGCGCCTCATTTACGATTTCGTCCTTGGCCTGCGAGGCCACCGTGGTCGAGACCTCCTCTATCTGGGTTCGGAAATTCGCTCGCAGTGCGGTGGTTGTGCGATTCTCAAAATAGAAGTAAATAATGAATACAAGCCCGGTCAGTATTAATGTCATCCAGAAGGCGAATTTCTTGCGGATCGAAATTCCTTCTCCCCTGATGACTCTCCGTGCCGCAGCACGCTTGGGAAAATTCTTTACCAGGATGAGACGATTTTCTCCGCGACGGGCGCGATAATCGACATCGTCCATGATTTTCCTGATCAGATATATTCCCAGACCTCCCTTGCGGCTGGTTTCGACATAACGATCGAGATCAGGCGTTCCCGAGGCTTCGAAATCGAAGGCACGCCCTGTGTCTATAATCTCAAATACAGCTTTATCCGAGGTGAGTGTTATCTTTAATCGGATCGTTCCGCCGGGAGCGTACAGGTAGGCATGCCTGATGACATTGGTGCAGGCCTCCTCAATCGCCAGCAGAATTCCGGTAAGTTCTTTTTCCGAAAAAGGAGTGCCCTCCAGGGTGTCCTTGACATAATCCTTTATCTCATTCAGCTTTTCCTCTTTGGCATCAAAGGAAAACTGCGATTCTTTTACTGCTTTTGTGAATAGACCCATATTTTTATACTACTGCCCCTGATTTCTCAGACGCAGGCGTGCCTGGCGTATATTCTCTCTGGTATCCTGGGAGCCCGGATATTTCTCAAGAACCATCTCCCATTTCTCAATCGCTTCCTGATACTTTCCATCCCCGAACAGCTCCAGACCCTCCAGATACAAATTCCAGTATTCACTATCAGCTTTTAACTGATTGATTGAAATCTGGTCGGCTTCGGATTCCTTGCGAAGCTGTTCAAGATAATCTAACGTTACCGGCTCCTCGGGATCAAGTTCAAGTATTTCCTGGAAAATCACCTGTGCCGCCACCGTATCACCTTCATCAAGTTTACCGGCTGCATCTCTTAGTTTACGATCAATCAGGAGCCTCGTCTTTGCAAACTCCATGCGCCTGGTGATGCCGGCGTCGTCGGGATTCAATTCTTGAGCCTTATTCAATACAACCAGTGCCTCGGCATATTCGTTCTCAGCAATCAGAGTTTCAGCGCGAGCCTTCAAAGAATCAACCTTCCGGTCAAAGTGATCTTCTATTTCAGAGATACGTGTTAGAGCCTGTGAATCGGACGAATCCAGCTGTAAAATCTTTTCATACTCAACGCGGGCCTTTTCATATTCCCCTGATCGATAGAGCGAATCCGCAGTTGCACTATATTCCCTCATCAACCTCTCGAAGGCAAGTTCACCCGCACGTGTATCTAATTGCTCTCTGGCCCGGCTCTCCAGCTTGTCGCTGATTTCACGAATCCTGGTTATGGCATGAATATTTTCAGTATCATAGGCAAGGACCTGATTATAATACACAACCGCCGAATCCCAGACCTCATTCTGATAAAAATCATCAGCCTTTGATTCCAGCTCTTCTATGCGTTCTCTGCGAACTTCCTCGGCCCGCTGAGCTTCTTCTATACGCTGTCTCTCCACTCTCTTTGCTTTCTGCTCTGAAATAGTGGGGCCGAAAAAGAATGAAACCCCCAGGCGGTGAGTGGGATCAAGTTCGGCATGCCCCTTGTAAGCATAATCGAACCTGGCAAACTTATATTGAACTCCGGCTCCAAATGTTATCTCGGAACGATCATATCCTCCCCGCAGGAAGAAGATCTCTTTAATGCCGACCTCTGCCCCGATGTGGAATTTCAAACCGATATCCTCGGTCTTGTCAATATCTCCCGCAACCAGAAAATCCAAGTCCGCTGTGCCGTATGTTGCGGCCAACCCTGCCTTGATATTGTAGGGCAGGTTTTCCCCTGCGCTGCCAAGCTTGAGTTCCCCGGAAACTATATCCTGGGCATTTATGCCGAAAAACAACATATCCCTGTATTGTGCCAGGAGTCCCAGGTCAACTGAACCTGTCGAAGTACTAAGGTCCCCCAGAGATTGATTCAGGTATTTCATATTTATGCCGGCCGCGCCAAAGTCAAATAATCGTATACCATAAGAAAGCCAGTATTGCCCGTTTGTATAATCGAAGGTACCCAGGGTGCCCAGACGGTCGCGGAAAACGACATCGTCGGTTCCAAGCCTCAGACCTCCGATTCCAACCGCACCAAATCCCAGAATTGGATAGGCCAACGATCCGAACATGTAGTTGGTTCCCTCGTAAAGAGGCGTATGGAACAACGTCAATTCACGATATTCCAGGTATCCCAGCCCGGCCGGATTGTAATAAACAGCCGAACCGTCATCTGCAACCGCGGTATAGGCTCCCCCCATACCCATGGGCCTCGCGCCCGCGCCGAGTATAAACAGGCTTTCACGTCCAGAGGGATCGGCAGCATCGGCTCCCGTGCTCAAAATCAGGAATAGGCTAATTAACAAAAATACTTTTTTATACATCATTCTCATTTACTTCACCACTGCGATTTTGGTCCGGGCTTCGCCTCCGGAATATTTTATTATGGCAAGATACACACCCTCCCGCACTTCCAGTGCATCATCATTACGGCCGTCCCAGGGGATGTTGTTGATCATCCCTCCCTGTGCTCCCGGAGAACCGGAGGGTATGCTGGTAGAAAATACTTCCTCGCCGATCAGGGTGTAAATCGTTAACTCGACATCACTGGCAGTCGGCAGATAATAGACTATCGAAGTAGGTTCAATATCAGGGTTAAATGGATTAGGATAATTATAAAATGAATTTTCAAATTCCGATTGTACCGTGCCGTAGCCTTTTGAAATGGCAAAAGCGCTTCCATCCACTGACCTCACAACCAGCGGACTGCCGAGTATGTCGAAACGGTAATCATTTGCTTCTATATGGTCTGAATCCAGCGCTATTATGAAATTGTCAAGTGTAGTCTGATCATCAATCACAATCTCAAGATTCAGGATTACCGACTCTCCGGCAGAAAAGATTATACCATTTCCAAAATCAAAACTGAGAGTGTTGGAAGTGATGGCGCCCGGATATTCCAGTTGCCCATGGAAAATCGTACCGGAGAGCAATAAATTGTCAAGTTCGAAGGCCCTTCCCTGGCGATCGGTAAAGACAAATGTCATACCCGAGATAAGTACTTTGCTTGTGCTGGAAATCCCGGGCGAAAATTCAAGCTCGACAACCTGCAAAGTCTGGCCGGGATAGACCAGATCGTGATCTTCAAACTGCCAGTCAACGAAGGTCTGCGGCAACTCATCCTCCACGCTGACGACAAGTGTATCGGCCTCCTTTTCCAGAGCGGCCAATTCCTGCGAATTAAAATCAGTGGGAGGAGAGATAATCTCCACTATCAGGTTGGCCGATGCGGGCGTTGAGGGCGCAGTAATATCCCACGTGATCGGATCGCCGATTTCAAAAGCAGTATCAAGAGAATTGCTCGTTATAAATCCATCGGGAAGAATGAGCCGTGCGGTACCCGGGCCAACTTCAGCATCCCCACTGTTTGTAAATTCTGCCTGCAGCACAAAATCCTGTTTTATACCCAAAACATTATCCAGAGCATCGGGCGGGGATACAATTTCAAGGTGCGGTACTATGAGTGCCTCCAGTTCTACAGTAGCGACCGCATTATTATCTACCGGATTTTCTACGAAGGCAGTCAAACCAGTAATTGCCCCGAAAGCGGTATCTATAGAAGCCTCGAACACTTCCGCCGCATTTGGAGTGCCGCTGGCGATTACATTAAACGTAACCGAATCAATTTCATCGGGCGCAAGTGTAGCGATGGTCAATGAACTCTGTAACACGGTGCTGCCCTCTCCTTGCAGTTTCACCCGGATATCTTCAACAGCCTCCTGACCCAGACTTTTAGCTGCCACTGTGACATTAAAACTCTGTCCGGTATTGACCCGGGGAGAATTCAGAGCCCAGTTTGTCGTGCTCCAAATCTGTACTTTGGCAGGATTAAGCAAAGTTAGAAGATCAGGCTCAACCAGGATATCGAAAACAACATTTTGCTGGTTGGCGATTCCTTCGAGATGAAGAGATAATGTGTTTGATGAAAGCAGAAAATCTGACGGCACAAGTTCGCTGTCAAAGCTAATTTGATTCCCGCCAGGAAATATGGAATCACCGTCAACTGCAGGTCTGAAGATCACCTGCCGGCCCGCTGCCTCTAACTCTAATCGGGAAAGCTGCCTGTCAATCTCAATGACTGCTTCACCCTGGTTTTCAACAGACAATATCGGGGCAATTTCAGTTCCAAGATAAGCCGAATCAGGTTCAAATGAGCCCTGGACATAAGACAGACTGGGCGGGCTCTGCACTATTATAAGATCTGATATGGAAACCAGGTCCGAATAATTGGACTGACCCTGCAGGCCAAACAGATGAAGTCTTGCTTCATACTGGCCGGACTGAAAATCAGAGGGCAGCAATGTCTCCTCGAAGAAGAGAACTACTTCAGCCCCAGTTGCCGGTAAAAAGGTGGGCACCTCCAGATAGGTCCTGAAAGTGTCTATATCAAGTATACACTCCAGATAGCTGTTTGTATTAAGGCTGATAACGGCGCCTCCCTGATTTTGCAATTCAAGGCGCGCGGAGTACGATCCTCCTTTGGTCATGAGCACAGGCGTTAGCGACCCGGGCACATAGGTGGCAAGTTCCTGGCTGAGAATTCTCATGGAATCAAGGAATTCTGAGCTGTCGGAAATGGTCAGCTGGTTATACAAGCCCGAGAAGCCGGCACCGAATCCGGTCACAACAGTGTTAAATGTATCCGGTACGGCAGAATAAATCTCGAAGACAGATGAATTATTGCCTGTGACCTGATATGGGAGATCAGGAATTATGCTGTCTATAGCCAGATCTCCCTGTGTTGACAATAATTTGATATCATTGATAGTAAGCTCAAGCGAACCAAAATTTGAAATCGCAACCGAGGCCGAAAATTCGTCGTTCCGGTAAAGCGCCGCATCAGATAATGAAAACTGCTCAATCGAAGCCGAGTTAATTTCGACAGTCTCCGAAGTTCCTTCCACTCCACTCTGGGAGAGAGCTCTAAATTTCAAAAACCGAGCCGGGCCGCCGTAAGACATATCGAATTGAGTCAGATCGCAAATCCCATTTATAAATGCCTGGCTATCGGCAATAATCCCGTTCACGACTTCACCCTCGGCCAGAGGTGATACAGTTACCGTATCTTCAAATGCATTAAAATCCGACACAATATTGTCAAAGCGATCCAGCGCAGTCAGACTGGCGGGAGCTTCAAACGGTACATTGACAACTTGCGGTGACTTCAGCTCGAATTCCAAACGATCCGCAGCGGAGTTCATGACATAGATTGGCCCGAGCTGATAACTAAGGGTATCAATAATCAAAGTGAAATTCGCTGGCCCTGCTTTCGGCAGTCTTTGAGTTGCCTGGCCGCTGCCATTGTTAACATATATCTGGTTGATGGTCGGCTCCGTGCCGTCGGGAGCTATACCATCTCCTGAAAGCTGGACGTCAACGACTCCTGAGAGCGGATTGCCGGAAACATCAGTGAGGCTGGTAACCTCTATCAGGAAATTCTCACCGGCCGTTACCGTATCTGATAGTATATGAACGGTCATGTAGGCAGCGATGTCCGGTTCAACTACAATATATTTGTACTCAGAGGATATCGACCCATCCGTAATACGGATTGTTTGCTGCCCTGCGGTGTGAAATATGAAGGCGGAATCGGGAAAGTACTTATCTCCATTATCTCCACTTGTTCCCCCTAGAAACTGATACTTGTTAGTTGAATCAATGAGAAGCTCAGCAGCCGTATCCGAGGTTTCGAACCATACCGCTCCTGCATAAGAGCCAACCTTATTGCCATAAAGGTCCCTAACTATAACATAGATCGAATCAGCGAGTTGTTTCCCCGCAACAATCGTAGCCGGAAAGCCGCTAATATCAAATCTGTCTGCGGCACCTGCTACGACAAAATATACATTTGACTGCTCTGTGAAAGTATCAACTGAACAGATCGCGCGAAATGATCCCGAGTATTTTGCAAGGAACAAACCGGTGGAGTCTATATCGCCTACCGGCGCACTGAGAGACCATACTTCCGATTGACACTCAATCATGTTCGCAAAACTGTCGAAACATTCACAATCAAATTGCAGAGTTTTTCCTGCATTGATAAATAGTGAGGGATCATCGGGGGTCATATATATAGAATGAAGCTCAGTGGGAGAAAGAAAAAAAGGCTGGCTGAGGTTCGGACCTGCCATAACCACACCGATGCTATCTGTTAGAGTTAGTACTAATTGATAATTGCCGCTGGCAATATCATTCAAGATTCCCACCATCCTGAAACTGACAGCGCTTCCAGCAACAGGGGTCGATCCTGAATCGTCAAAATATACCTGAATAGTTTTGTCGGAAAGAATGAATGAGTCGACATCATAGTCGGTATTGGAATCATCATTGTCATTATAAGTTATGCTGTCCAACCCCGCTATATCAAAGCCATCAGGAAATGTGATCACGGCTCGGCTCTTTGGATACAGCACCGAATCTTTTTGAATGAAACTCAGAGTGTGGTTATCGAGCTCACCTACAATTCCTATCTGCAAGCTATTGATGATACTATCAAGCGGCGACAGAGCAGTCTTTTCCCCGGCAAGAGAAGCGGCAACCTGATCCCATTCCTCAAGACTATAGGATTCCCCACCATAGATTATCCGGGCATGAATACTCAATGGAAGGAATATGATCACAGCTAAATGGATTAGCAGTCCAAATTTACCTGACAATACAGCGCAACTCCTTTAAAGACATAAAATTAATATCTATGCAAATTTATCACCATAATTCAGTCAGTCATTCAAAAATATTGATGTTATATCTGCTTGTCAATTAAATAATTATAAAGTTCAGATCAAGCCAGTAGTAAAGCCAGATATTAATATACATCAATAAAATTCAACCGCAAGATTTAACTATAAGAGAGCTTAATGTTGTACTTTAAACGTGGAATATATTTTACTTACTAACAAAGGACTTAAGATGCATTGTTTTATTCCGGAGACTATTCGCGCGAGGTTGGCCTGCTTAGCCTGTCTATCGTCTCCCTGATCTGGCCCTGCTCGAAAGGCTTGGTAATAATAACATCAATGCCCAGCGCTTTCAGGCGCTTTTGCTCCTCAGCATTGGCTGAAGCGCATACAAGGCAGGTACTGATTTCCGGCAGTTTGCTCTTTATCATGGCGAAATATTCAACCGGATTTACCTCTTCCAGTTCATCGTCCAGAATAACTAAATCCGGCTTCTCCTCCACTATGATGCTGTCTACCGAGGAGAGCGATTTGGCGGCTTTCACTTTCAGCTTCAAGTTTCCCAGCAGGCTTGACAGCAGATGCCTGCGAATACGATTCTGGTCAACCACTACAATATTCTTGATCAGCCTGGAATCCGAGTTGCCAAAGCTGCTCCTTGTCCTCCTGATCTTGAGAGGAAGTTTAATGGTGACAGTGGTACCCTTCCCGGGGCTACTCTCTATATCCAGTTTACCTGAATGTTCCTTGATAATCCGGTAGCTGACCGCAAGTCCCAGTCCGGTCCCATCGGGCTTGGTAGAGTAAAACGGATTGAATACTCTCGGTATGGCATCTTTTTCAATGCCTATGCCCTGGTCTTTAATGCGGATTACCGCCATATCCTCGGCGGCATGGGCATTGATCGATATTTCCCCTCCATGTTCCTCTTCAGCCTCAACCGCATTCATGAGAATATTTATCAGCGCCTCTTTGAGCTTTTTGCGGTAGCCCTTGATAATAAGCTGGGTATCTATATTGATCCTGAATTCTATTACTCCATGGGCAATCGCTTTCCAGCGTGGCATGGAGAGCTCGATTATCTCTTCGATCAATCCCTTGAGCTGAATCTGGTCCGGATCATCATCTGGCCTTAGACGGGCATACTTCTGCAGCTCCGCTATCTGTTCTGAGGCCTGCGTGGAGGCATTGAGAATAATATCCAGCCCCTTGCGGGCATTCTCCAGCTTGATCACATCGCCGCTGAATTGCCTCAGAATCTGGGCCCTTCCCATTATCAGCGCCAGGTGATTATTGAAAGCATGCAGGACACCCCGGGTTATATCTATAAAATTACGAGATTTTTCAAGCTGCATGAAATGCTTTTTGGCATTGTCGTAGTCATTCATCAACTGCTGCAAATGATGATGATTCGTGGCCGACTTCAGTGCGCTCCCAACTATATTGCAGATTCTTGAAAGCACTTTTACATGCTCTTTCGAATAAGCATCAACGTCCCGTGAAGCCAGATTCACGGTCGCCAATAATTCTGCTTTATCGTAGATCGGATTAAACACGAACGACTGATAACCCATGCGAAACATTCTCTGGGCAATAACGCCCTGTCCTATATCTTTCAAAGATGCAACCAGTCCGTTTGTCCTTACCAGCAACCTGGCCAGACTGGTTTCGCTCGATTTGATAAACTGCTTCTTAAAACTGCAGCCGTCGCTATTATTATACTCTGCTTCGAGCCGAAAGGAATCGAATTCTGGATGATAGGTAACAAGCGACATGTAGTTAAAATTAACCAGCTTACTGACTTCCTTGACCATAACAGGAAAAATCGCCTCGATATCCATACTGGAGAGCATGATCTGGCTCATGTTATTAAGCACATTCAGGTATGTGGTGTGACCCTTTATTATTTTACTCAAGTACGTTCGAATGTAATTATTCAAAGGAGTGAGATTATCAGTATCCAGTACTGACTCCGGAAAATCGGGAGTAAATTGCAGCCTCAGGGCCAGGTCAAAATCCTCAAACGGCAGGATCAGCGCGCTTTCATGCAGTCCCGCCTTGCGGATAAGCACCTGATATTCTTCACGGCTCACGAATGTGCATTCTTTAAGAGGAGCATCAAAATCCATGTCATGGAATATCTCTGCAAAGGGTGAATCATCCGGCATGATGAAGTAGCCGGTCTCCAGATTCTTTTTAAAGCGATTATAGATTATATGGCTGATGGTCTGGTTTTCGGCTCCGCCCGGGACGATCATGTCTTCGATATCGGACATATTTCGGGAAATGGCTGTTTTGGTTGTCATATTCACTTGTCCTGCAAGATGTTGTTTTTCAATTCGCCGAATTTCCTTATTTCCTCCGCTATCCTCTCGGCACCTTTGATAATGATATCATTGTAACGTATCATATCCCGGGCATCCTCAGGCATCCTGCGGCGCATAAGTTCGGCCGCTCCCATAATTCCTGAAAGTCTGGATGATATTCTTGAGGGCAGATTTGGATAGGTCTGGTAAACCTGTGATTGTTTTCCGATTTCGGCCAATGCCGCATTAGTCTTGTTCAGCTCGAGAGATTTACGGTCGACCTCATGTACGAGCGCAGCCATGGTCGAAATAATCTGGGAATACAACAGCTCCTGCTGACCCAGTGAACGTCTCTCCCAGTTGCGGACCTCACCGACTGACACAATACCGCTGATGCGGTTCTGCAGACGCATGGGGGCAAGTATAGCGGACTTGACCCCCGGCAGGCCTATACACTCGATCTCCGATTTTCCCATATTGCTTTCCGGGTTCGATTGATTTACAATAATTGCCTTCCCCATCTTGATAGCCGCTTTATGCCGCGGCATGAGTTCAAGTTCGACTTCATTTTTCGAGTCGGGTGTCCGGGTGGCCCTGTGGTGCAGTGAATGGTAACCAATTGGACGCAGTCGGTTGGATGACCGATCATAGCCCCAAATCCGGCACATTGTAGCCGGCAAGGTCTCTGCAAGAATTCGCGCTGAACGATCATAAAAGTCATTTAATCCGGGGCTGTTTTCAAGCCCGAAGGTGAGACTGAAACTGGATACAATCTGCTTCTTCAGGGTATTCATCATGCTGCTGACATTATTGAATTCGATCACACGGCACAGAGGCGCATTCAAAAATTCAAGATCGGATTCAGCCAGATGGTTGAATGCTTTCGGTTTCACGGCGGCCAAAGTCAATACGGCCAGCACATGTCCGGAATCATCCCGAACCGGATAAACCAGGCGTGACGAAAAGCCGCTTTTATAAAGATGATAATCATCACGATAAAAATCAGATTCAAGGGTGTTTGCGACCATCATCCGAGTCTCGCTGGCAGCCTTGAGCGTGGCGGTCTGCTTGAGGGGATAACATATTCCCCTTTCGATCAGGCTTCCGCCGACTTCGGCATAAGTATAGCGGTACATATTCTGTACCGCTGAATCAAGTACAGCGACTGAGATATAGTCAAATTTCACTTTCTCGGACACTATCGGATAAACCTTTTGAAGGTAGGAGGCGATATCGCTATCACGGTCATTTTCCATGAAGAGCCGATTCTGCCGCGCTTCCACTTCAAGCCGATTATAGATCTTCTTATTCTGCTTTGCATTTTCCAGCTGGCTGTTTAGCACAGACTGTAGAACATGTTTATGGTCCGGATTTCTCAGAGTACGCTGTGATTTCGGCACACAGAAAACGAGTTCATATTGCCCTGACCCACCGTTTGAGAGATGTATGCGAATTTGCTTATGCCTGCGGCAGATTGACTTTTTGTCAGATGGACTTAATTCACCGTCCAGCATCTTGAATCGGTAGCCGCTTTCCACTTCAACATTATGCTGAAGGCTGTATGCTGCTACGGGGATGCTCTGGCTATTTTCTCTCCTTAAGATCTGGTAATAATCCGCCTGAAATTCCCTTGCAAGAATTTCGGATGTATGTCTAATAAAATCCGCTTCGCCATCATTCACCGGAATGACGGCAATCTTCTCCATTAGCTCGGCAAAAGAGACTGACTTCCTTCCAGGATTAACCCTGATACGAATCAGCACAATATCGATCAGAAATGTAATTCCCAGAAGAAGTACAGCGCCAATCAGCATCGCGGAAGAAAATGAATCCAGCAGAATAACTGCAGTCTCATTAGGGTCGCTTACTATGTACGGGATACTCTTCAGAAGATTCAATACAGACCAGATTATAAGCAAAAATAAACCGGTGGTAATCCTGTTACCGGCCGAGGTTGAATCAGCCGGCAGGATTGCCTTATGGCCTTTCCAGAGCCATAAGATGGCCAGTAATACGGCTGTTACAACGACCCATGTTATTTCATTCATACAAAGCCCTTCAGAATAGCCCGCTAATAAGAAATATCGGATAATTGCGGTTTCAGTTGAGGAATAAATCTGATTTTGATAGCAATTAAGCTATTATTTTGCTTTTAATTAGAGGGAATCAGAGAGCTTCTATTTTCCTGGTATTTTTGAAATGCAGCTTGGCGACCATTTTAAGTTTATCGCGACCAAATTTTTTGATAAACTCACTTCCGGTTTGATCGACCAGATTGGAGGCCCCTTTCAGGAATTTTATCCCGTATTGAGTTGACAGCCTGTTCAGATAATTCAGGAAGGCACCGCGCGCCAGAACCGAGGCCGCCGCCACCGCGAGAAATCTCTCAGCCCTGGGCGTCTGCTGGAGTTTTATATTCTTTCCCTTTTTCATGAGCGAGTTTTTGATCAGGGACTCATCCCCGAACTGATCCGAAATAGCCGCCTGGCAATCGTGTAAATCCAGTATATTTTCAATAACTCTGGCATGCCCCCAAGCCAGCAGTTTATTGAGGTTCTTCATTTTGGTATGAAGTTCATTATACTTCTCGGGGCCGATGACCACTACCGATGTATGTGAGAGCTTTTTGATTTCTTCTGAAAGCGATATGGCGCGATTATCGGAGATTCGCTTAGACTCGAGGATATTTAACTTTTCGAGATGGGCCTGGTTTCCCGGACCGATATATACTCCCGCTATCACAAGAGGCCCGAAATAATCCCCTTTGCCGGATTCATCGGTGCCGATATATTCATCGGGAGCCTCGATGATTTCCAATTACATGCGCTCCAGATACTTGCCGTCACGGGTGTCGATCTTGATCTTGTCCCCTTCCTTGACAAAGATCGGCACCTTGACCTCCAGCCCGGTCTCTACTTTGGCGCCCTTCATGACGTTCGATACACGATCGCCCTTGATTGCCGGCTCGGCCTCGACAACCTCGAGCACAACCGAGGTGGGCAGGTTGATGTTTATGGCATTTCCGCGGTAGAACAGGATCTCATATGTATGATTTTCAAGCAGATACCATTTATCATCCCCGATAGCCTCGGTTGGAATCGCAATCTGGTCGTAGGTGTCGGTATCCATAAAATGGTAGCTCTCGCCGTCATTATACATATACTGCATATCGCGTGTCTCAAAAGGCGGCTCCTCGAATTTGGTGCCGGATGAAAATGTTTTCTCGAGTACCTGGCCGGTCTGCAGATGTTTCAGTTTGGTGGTAACATTGGCGCGTCTCTGCGCGGTACGGGCGTTCTGAAAGTCCAGTATTATAAAGGGTTCACCATCGATTTCGATTTTCATTCCCTTAAAGAAATCCGATGTATCGATCATAGAAATTGAGCTCCTCTCGAAAAAATTCAGGTGTATATATATTATTTTAGCTCCCTTTTGGCAAGCGGGAAATCTGAAATAATCGCCAGTCAGAAGCGGGTCCAATCCTGATAATTAGGGATCAATACCCAATTCTGCCAAATGGAATACTCCAACAACCTCTATTCATTTTGTCTGCAGACATCAAAAAAATCCCGGAATACCTGACCCATCCGAGTGTATAATAATAAACCCCTGTCGGCAAAAGAACTGGAGGGGATTTTTGTTGCATTTTCATTAAACTTGGCTATATTCCAAGGCTAACTGTAAGTGTACAAACAATAAGGAGAATATGGAAAGAAAGATACGAGTTCTGCTGGCAAAACCCGGACTGGATGGGCATGACCGAGGTATTAAGGTCATAGCCTCCGCCCTGCGCGACGCAGGCATGGAGGTTATTTATACCGGTCTGCGCCAGACACCTACCATGATTGTCGAGGCCGCCATTCAGGAGGATGTCGATTGTGTGGGGATCTCGATTCTTTCAGGCGCCCACATGACCCTCTTCCCCGCTATCAAACAGAAACTCGAGGAAAAGGGAGCCGAGGATATTATTCTCTTTGGCGGAGGCATAATACCCGAGGACGATATCAAAGCTCTGGAGGCAAAAGGCATCGACAAGCTCTTCGGGCCGGGCACACCTACCGAGGATATCATCAAATTTATTGAAAATGCGATTGCAGGCAGGGACAAAAAAGAGGAAATTTTGTAGCTCAAAGTTGGAGGGTTCTATCATGAAACCGCTCAATTCAAAATTATTGATTGTATCAATTTTCACATTCATAGCCTTGATGGTAATTCCATCAGCATTGGCCGCCCAGGAGTATGGAAAGCGTGAGCCGGAGGAAATCTGGCTGACCGAAGCCGATGTCGATACCGCCTATGAAGTTGTCAAGCTTCTAAGTGTCAAGAACACCGGTACGCCTGAGGAAAACCGCAGAGAAAATCTGGAGGATCTTGCTAAGATAGCCTCCAAGATGGATGCGCATGCGGTAGNNCGAAGGGAGAATTTGGAGGATCTTTCGAAGATAGCTTCCAAGATGGATGCGCATGCGGTAGTCTTTATCACTCATAATACCCCGGCAGGTGAAAAGGATGCGTTGATTACAAATGGTGTGGCGGTGAAATATTTAACTCCCAAGGAAATTGAAAAAAGAAACGAAAAAGCCAAGGAACCGCCCAAGCTCGAAAAAGAAAGCCCGCTCGATCCCGAACCATTGCTGATTGAATACAAGGATGTGGACTTTCCCTATAAAATTCTGGGGATCCTGGAAATACATACCGGCCCGACCGAAACCAATTACTCCTCGCAGGCGATGGACTTCCGTCTTATAGACGATGCTTCCCGTTATGGCGCTGATGGCCTGATCTGGGTCGATTATCAGCGGGCGGGTTCTGATGTTACCGCGGGCCTCGGTATCATGATCAAAGCTTTCGACAGCTGGGAGACTGTAGAGGAAATCAAGGCCAAAGAGGTCGAAATGATGAAAGCGCGCCAGAAAGCTGCGGAAGAAAGGGCCAAAGAAAAGGAGAAAGCAGAAGAGCCTGAGGAACCCGAGGAACCGTCCGAGACTGCAGAATAGTCTCAAATTGGAATTGAATTTATTGGACTTATTATATATTTGAGGTCAAGGAGGAAATGAATGACTTATAATGTCGATCCGGAACTGCAGCAGCCGGTCCGGGATATGATGCGCGAGTTCTGCCCCAAGGAAATCGAGCCTCTGGGACTGAAACATGACCGTGAACCCGACGCATTCGCTCATGATATATTCAAGAAGCTGGCCGATAAGGGGCTGGTGGGTTATGTGATGCCCAAGGAATATGGCGGTCAGGGACGCAAGAAAATCGAATATGCAACCATGATCGAGGAACTCTCATACTTCGATCCGCCCTCCTCACTGCTCTCGGCCGTCTCGCAGCTTGCGGTCGATCCGATTATCAACTTCGGCAACGATGAGCAGAAAAAGAAGTATATTCCCAAAGCGGCAACCGGCGAGCTGATCCCGGCCTTTGCGCTGACCGAACCCAATGCCGGTTCGGACGCCGCCAATCAGACCACCGAATTTGAGGATGCCGGCGATCATTACATTGTCAACGGCGAGAAGATATTCATCATGCATGGCGATGTTTGCGATTATGCCGTGACATTCGGGAAGCTGAAAGGCGACGAGGGTGATCGTCCCAAAGTCTCCGCCATCATTGTTCCCTCCGATGCCGAGGGTTTTGAGGGTTCGACACTGAAATATAAGATGGGTATGAAGTACGCCACTACCGGGCGTATTGTCTACAAGAATGTCAAGGTCCCCAAAGAGAACTTCCTTGGTCCTCCAGGAAAAGGTTTCAAGATGGCCATGATCACTCTTGACGGCGCTCGTGTCGGTATCGCGGCGCAGTCCACAGGTATCGCCCAGCGGGCCCTGGATGAGTCGATCAAGTATGCCAAGGAACGTGTGGCTTTCGGAGCTCCGATTGCCAAACTGCAGGCG